>Ga0209643_1000082_pt1 | contig 242909 bp, 230 predicted proteins | sample AutmiccBRH37_all_FD_187383 | JGI IMG/M metagenome (GOLD analysis project Ga0209643, IMG submission 187383) | Deep subsurface microbial communities from Mt. Terri, Switzerland - Autotrophic microbial communities BRH/37_all (SPAdes) (version 2) | ecosystem: Environmental > Aquatic > Deep... | reverse complement strand
AGGAAAAGTACATATGTCTAACTAGCCGGGGAAAACCACCCAAAGTCGCGCTGACCGCAGTTATGCGAAAACTGATCATCCTGGCAAACGCACTGATCCGAGACGACCGAGACTGGTCGCCAGAACGGGCTTGATCAAGACGGATACTCCAGTGATACTGCGTACCTCTGCCATAGGCCGCTCGCACCGCCGCGCGCAGCATCAGAATCTGGACCCAGATCAGGGGCCAGATGACGGCGAGGTGCGGCGGGAAGCCGGGCGGGGGATGCAGGAGTGACATTGCCTGCGATCATACATCCGGACACGGAAGTGTCGGATGGATTTATTTTTGAGGCAATGAGGGCGGCAGGTTTGCTTGGCTTGGGCGGTGGATAGAGCCAGGAGTCCGCAGGTCCGCGTCTACTCTGCTGCGGGGCCGACGAGTTCGAGGGCTTGTTCCATGAGGGCGTAGCTGGCGGTGCAGAGGACCTGGCCGCCGAGGCTGGCGGGGGCGCCGGTCCAGTCGGTGGCGTGGCCGCCGGCGCCGGTAACGACCGGAATGAGGGCGGCGACGTCCCATGACTTGAGGCCCGTTTCAGCGACCACGTGCACAGTGCCGCCAGCAAGGCGCGCATAGGCATAGGCGTCGAGGCCATAACGGGCGAGGCGCGCGGCTTTGCGCAGGTCGCCCCAGGCCGACAATTCCGTCTCGGTCAGGATAAACGGGTCTGTCGTGCAGATCACGGCTTCGCTGAGCGAGGGGATGTCTGAGACCCGCAAGGGGCTGGTTCCACCCGGGGTCTGAAGGGCGGCGCCGCCGGGCCAGCCGACATAACGCTCGCCCAGCACGGGCTGGTTGATGACGCCGATCAGGGGGAAGCCGAGCGGGTCGACCAGAGAGATCAGCGTCGTCCAGACCGGCAGGCCGGCAACAAAGGCGCGCGTACCGTCGACCGGGTCAAGTACCCAGCGCCAGCCGGAAGAGGAGGGGGTCTCGCCGAACTCTTCCCCGGTAATGCCCTGATGCGGGCGCTCTTTGGTAAGGATGTCGCGCATGGCCTGTTCGGCGGCGCGGTCTGCCTCGGTCACCGGGTCATAGCTGTCCCCGGCGGCGGCCTTGTTGTCGATCGTATTCAGCGCACGAAAATGCGGCCGGATCGCTGACCAGGCCGCATCGGCTAGACGGTTCGCCAGAGCGAGATCGTCATCAAGATTAAAGTCCGCTGGCATGCCGGAACCTAGGCCTCAAGCAGGCCAGCGGGTCAAGAACTGAAAGGTTAAGACGCCCAGCTAGGCGGCGCCGTGGCCTGCCGTGTCGCCTTCCAGGGCCTTGGCCAGTTCCAGCAGGCGGCGGCGCGGGCGCTCATCGAGCCGGTAATAGGCGCGGACCAGTTCCAGCGTTTCCTTCTGGCTGAGGATGTCGCTTTCGAGACGCTCTGCGTCATTGGCTGCATCCGGGGCACCGGCGGCGGGCATGCCATCGAAGAAATACTGGACCGACACGTTCATGGCCTTGGCCAGTTCGTAAAGACGCGAAGCTGTGATGCGGTTGGCGCCGCACTCATACTTCTGGATCTGCTGGAAGCGAACGCCGACCTGAGTCGCGAGGTCTTGCTGGGTCATGCCCAGCAGGCGGCGGCGGCGGCGCAGGCGTTTGCCAACGTGCAGGTCTGTATCGTCAGCCATGTCATATTACTCCGGCATATCGGTTGGGACAGATGTGGTCCCAATTCAGGATTCACGAGTAACGCCTACGCAAACGGCGTGCCGGAAGGCATGACTGCCCAATTCTCGGGCAGTATTGTGAAAATTCATCCCTGCGTCAGCCTGTCTCTTGCTCGATTGTGCATCGCAGCATAAATCTGGTCTTGCACTTCGGTGCAGACGCCTCTGGCGTTTCCTCCCTTTGACTTCACGGCCGCGCTTAACAGCGCGGCCCTTTTTTTGCGCGAAGCGTCAGACATCTGAATTCATTGGTATTTTTGATCTGGTTGAGGTGCTGCAGAGTCCGGTTACGGGGATGCCAAACCGGTCTTCCAGGCGGAGCGGGTTAGCGTTAACCATGATGGGCACAGTCAGGCAGGGCATGCGTGGAATTCGCGCAGAGCTGCTATGCTGGAGTGCATGGGCATAATTTCGCGAAATGCCCCTGTGTAAGAAATATTACACCTTTGGAAGGACCAGGCCGCAATCCAGCAGGCTGGCGATGACATTTTCGATCACATCCATCAGCTCGTCGAACCGGTCCAGCCGTTCGACCGCCTGTTCGTCCATGTAGAGGCCCCGGTTGATCTCGATCTGGAGGGCATGGATGCCGCGCTGGGGGCGGCCATAGCGCCGGGTCGTGTAGCCCCCCGCATAGGGCGTGTTGCGGGTAACGCTGAAGCCCAGCTCGCGGAAGGCGCGCTCGGCCCTTGAGGTCAGGCGCGGGTCACAGGATGCACCGAACCGGTCGCCCAGTACGATATCGGCCAGCGCCCGGCGGCCCGGCTGGACGGATGGCATGGAATGGCAATCGATCAGCACCGCCCGGCCATGGGTCTCCCGCAAGGCGCCTAGTTCGGCCGCAATCTGCTCATGGTAGGCGTCGTGGATATGGGAAAGGCGCGCTTCGCCTTCCTCGCGGGTCAGGCGCCGATGGTAAATTTCTACCCCCCGCGAGGCCACACGGGGCAGGCAGCCAAGGCCGGCCTCGACGCGCGCGGTGGGCATGCCGCAGGTGCGTGGCGGGCCATCTTCGAACATGGACGGGTCCAGTTCGCGCGGGTCGCGGTTGAGATCGGCGACCGAGCGGCCATAGTGCGCGGCGATCAGGGTGGCTCCGGCCTCCGGGGCGTGGCTGAATAATTCCTCGATGAAGGCGTCCTCGGTGCGGCGCAGATCCATCAGCGGCACGCAGAGGGCGTCCAGCATGCTGGCGGGGTAGTGCGAGCCGGAATGGGGTGAGGCGAACAGGAAAGGGGCGCCGTCACCCTCTGGCCGGGTCAGCGTGTAGGGCGCCTCGGTCAGGTCATGATCCGCCGCAAGTGGCCGGTCAAACAGGGGCGAGGCCACAAGGGGCGGGGTCGGGCGCATCTGCCTATGGTTTGCCAGTTCGTGGCAAGGTCAAGCCCTGGCGCTGCGGCCCTGATAAAAAGGCGCTGAAAAAAGACGGTGAAAAGCCTGAGAAAAGATGGGCCAAGGCCCCGGATATTCACGGCTGATTTACCCGAAACACTGTTTATGCTTAGTCTTGACGGACGGAAAAAAGGGGGCCCCAGGTGACAAAGATCCTGCTGGCTGAAGATGACGACTCCATGCGCGCCTTCCTGGCTGCGGCGCTGCGCCGTGCCGGGCATGAAGTGCAGGACTATGCCGATGGCGAAACGGGGCTGGCCGCGCTGGAGCGCGAAGTCTTTGATCTGCTGCTGACCGACATCGTGATGCCTGGCCTCGACGGGATCGAGCTGGCGCGCCGCGGTGCAGAACTCGATCCGGCCATGAAAATCGTCTTCATCACCGGTTTTGCGGCCGTGGCCCTGTCTTCGGGCTCGCCGACACCGGCCGGGGCCAAGGTGTTGTCCAAGCCCTTCCACCTGCGTGAAATCGTTGAAGAAGTCGACAAGGTGATGGCCGCCTGAGGCGCCTTGCCGGGGCGGTGCAGCCTGCGCCGCTGAAGACGCTTGACGCAGCCGCGCCGATTGTCCATTACCCACCCTTCCTGACGGGGCAAACCAGCCCCAGCGGGCGGTTAGCTCAGTGGTAGAGCACTACGTTGACATCGTAGGGGTCACAAGTTCGAACCTTGTACCGCCCACCATTTTTCCTCAATAAAAACAGCAACTTGCAAGTTTGACCCCTACTATTTTGGGGCCGATTTGTATGAAACCCAGCACTTGCCCAGCACCTTTAATCGGTTGTGGTCGGGAATAGTCGGTTTCTGTGGGTCAGAGGCGCGGGACCCGTACTGCGGGAAATACCGGAAAAACTGTAGGAAGAATAAGATAACATCTTCTGGGAACACTCACATTGATGGTGTTAGTGTTTTGAACGATGTTAGCCAACAATCCCTCTGAAGAGCCTTCCATGCAGCTCGCAGCATAGGGATCCGTGACGTCGCCGTCAGGGCGCCTGCCGCCACACCGCGGAGGAGGCCACGCGCCGCGTGGATCGCCAGCGGGGCCCTATGGTTCGCCGGCCTCAGGCGACTCACTCACCCTCGTTTCGCCGCCGTTAGCACTTGACCGGCCGGGACGCGGCAAGGTGCCGGGATGGACCGGACCGGCGGAGTGCTGATGGGTTCCGTCCGATCCCACGGAGCAGCGGGGCCCGACGGCGAGGTCGTTGGGGTGCTCAGGCGGTCGAGTTGGCCCTTCGGAGGCAGAGCAGACCGCGGAGCGCCTCCTGCGCGAGGGCCTGACCAACGCCGAGGTGCTGGAGGTTATCCGCGAGGCGCACGGCGAGGATGCGTCGTCGATGGACAGCGTTGCGGGGCACAGTTCACGCCTGCGGAAGGTCGAGCTGGCCGTGATGACTGAGCGCGAGGCTAGGCTGGACGGGCTCTGAACGAGCGTTCCCGCTACGTTCCGATTCTTACGAGACTCCGGCCTGCCCCTCTGGTATGATTATGGGAAGCCCGATTCGGAGGAACTAATGTCTACTTGCAACTGGCTGGGCGTCGAAGCCGTGATGCTCCCCGTCGGGCAGCCACTGACACCGCGGCAGCGTCACCTGCTCGATGGCCGCGGGAACTACGTCATGGCCCGCGTCGATGGCGCCGGCCTGAACTACGCGCTCTACACCGGCATCGCGGAGGACCTCGCGGAACGCCTCCTCGGAGATGACCACGAGAAGTGGCCGCGCGCCCAGGAGTACGGCGTGACGCACGTTCACGTCGTGCGGATTGACGACGGTGCGCAGAGCAGGGACCTCGAGACGGTGCTCAGGTACCACTTCGCGCCCCCGCTGCAGGACCAGCCGCGCCCCCTCCACGCGACGGCCTTCCACGCGGCGAACCGCATCGGGATGCGCGACGTCGCAATCAGGGCACTGGCCGCGCACGCGGCCGCCGAGGCCACGCGCCGGGTCGGTCGGCCACGGCCCTATGTCAACGCACTCGCTGGAGTGCGTTGACGTATTGCGTTCTGACGGGCGATTGCGCGATGCCTGCTGAAGCCGAACTACGCAGGTTTGGTGGCAAACCTCTCAGGGCTTTTTGAGTACCCTGCCATGATCGGTGTTCGCTCAACAAGCGACTCGCCGTGCCCGGAGTAGTATGCTTTTTTACTTTGAATTGATTCCCTGAAGCAGCTCGACTGCCAGTGCTCGGAAACAAAGGACTTCGATGGGGGCGGGTATTATCATAGTCGTTGGTTCCCAGGTTCAGCGCTTCGTCGACGCGCTCCTTAGCCAATTGTCGACAACTCAAGCAATCGAGTCTTTGAAGTCATGCAAAGCATAGAGTTGCCACACGCTTTAATTGAGGCGGTGCGGAGCGGTCGAGTTGTTTTGTTTCTCGGTGCGGGGGCTTCTCTTGAAGCAAAAGACTCCACGGGAAGAAGAGCGCCCTCCAGTGACGATTTATGCCAAGAGATCGCGGAAAAATTTCTTGGCAAGAAGATGCCAAAGTTCGATCTGCAAACAGTTTCTGAGATGGCATCACGAACCGCCACCAGCGCTGTCATTTTCGAGTACATTCGAGACCGATTGCGGAAGCTCAGCCCTTCCAACGCCCACAACAAGATTCCAATGTTCCGTTGGCATACAATCGCTACAACAAACTACGACACACTTATTGAGGATGCATTTGGAAAGTCCGGAAAATCGTTCCAAGAGCTAGTCCGCTTCACTAAGGACGCTGAGCCGATTGAGACGCGCATGATGTCGGCGACCAACCCGCTACAGCTGCTAAAGCTGCACGGCTGTATAGAGTCCGTTCACGATGCTGATATTCCATTGGTCTTGGATGCGCCGCACTACGAGCGATACCTGCTGAACCGCACAAAACTATTCTCGCGCTTAGAGAACATTGCAGATGAGTTGCCGTTCCTCTTTATAGGATACAGTCTTTCTGATCCTCACATTGCCAACTTGATCCATCGTTTAGATAGGACAGGAAAGCGGCCCGAGTACTTTGTGGTCTCGCCCGGCATTGAGCCGGAACTCAAGCAACTGTGGACTACTCGCAGGATTACAACGATCGATGCGAAGTTCGGCCAGTTTATGGACGCCCTTGATCGAGACATACCACAAATTTGGAGACAATTAAATCCGGGGTCCTTTTCGCCGGACATGCCAATAAGAAGACACTTCAGGGTGACGGCAGATCCAAGCGACCAGTTGGCTGCCTGCTTGGCATCTGACGTGCTTCACATTCATGGAGGTCTGCCGACAAGAGAACAGAACGCGAAGCGATTTTACAAAGGCTATGACACTGGATTTGGAGCAATCGTCGCAAACCTAGACGTTCCGCGAAAGGTCGCAGACGACCTTATCTATGCGGCAGCAGAAGAAGCGGCGAAGAGCTCGCGACAGTCGCTGCTGCTTCTGGCCGGTCCGGGTGGCTCTGGCAAAACAATAGTATTGAAAAGAGTAATTTGGGAGCTTGCGGTTTCCCTCGACATGCTTTGCCTGTGGCAGGAAGCATCAGGCGCGATTAGACCCGAAGCAATTCGCGAGCTGTTTGATTTGACAGGTAAGCCGATAATTCTTGCCGTGGACAATGTCGCTGGTCGCTTGAAAGAGATCAGCCAACTTTTTTCCCTGATGTTTGCTCAAAAAATTCCCTTGGTAGTCATTGGTGCTGAACGCGCTGCGACCTGGAACACCACTAGTGAGAACTTTGAAGAAAAGTGGCCAGTTCAATGGTTTCGACTGGAAAAGTTGCTTTCAAACGAAGTGGTGGGACTCGTCACAAAACTTCGAGAGCATGGTTCGCTAGGCCATCTGGCAGGTTTGACAGAAGAAGAACAGCTAGAAGCCTTTCAGAAAGCAGACCGCCACCTGCTGGTGGCGTTGCACGAACTAACTTTGGGCGAGCCATTCGAAAAGATCATTCTTGATGAGTTCAATTCGATTGCTCCGAGCAAGGCGCAAATGCTCTATCTCGATGTTTGCACGCTCAATCAGTTCTCAGTTCCGGTGCGCGCAGGAATCATAAAGCGTACGTCGGCGATTCCCTATTCTCAGTATGAACGAGAGTTCTTTGATCCACTCGAAGGAGTCGTTTTGACTTCTCGGAATCAATACTCCGACGATTATCAGTATGCGGCCAGGCACTCAAAGGTGGCCCAACTGGTTTTCAAACAAGTCCTGGCTGACGACTCGGCAAGAGTTCAGCAGCTAGAACGATTCTTGGAATCTTTGGACAGCGGATACTCGACGGATCGAGAGGCGCTCTTTCAGCTAGTTCGAGCACGGAATTTCCTAGAACTCGTCAAGGATGTTAGTTGGGGGCGGCACTTCTATGAAGTTGCCAGTCGACGGTTGTCGGACGAGGGGTTTGTCTGGCAGCACTGGGCAATATTTGAAATGAGGCATGAAAACGGGGATCTCGCGTTGGCCGAGGAGTACTCAAACCATGCAGTAGCATTGGATTCAAAGAGTAAGTCATTTGTGCACACGCAGGCAGAGATAGCGTTGCAACGCGCGCGGCTGGCTACAAATCCCGCGCAGAAAACTTTGTACCGACAGCAATCGTATTCCCGCTTGGCGAAAATAACTGATACCCGGAACAGCCTTGCTGACTACACGCGATGCAAACTGAAGCTGGATGAGCTTCGTGAATGTTCCCAAAATCTGAAGGCCAATGATGCATCTGCAGAAGCGGCGTTGCTGGACGCAGTCAAGGACGCACAAGTCGCGATCGACAAAGCGATCGAAAAATTCCCTCAAGACCCGGAGATTGCGCGTTTAGAGGCGGAATTGCTGACGCTGCTTAACGATACTGAAAGAGCGATTTCGGCTCTTGAACGTGCCTGGCAGCTCGGAGCTCGTGGCTCTGGAATAGCCATTCAGCTATCGCGAATATATGAGACTATGGGGAACTCAGCTAAAGCCAAAAGCATTGTCGAGGAAGCGCTCGCGAAGGACTCTGCAGACCGAGCTGCAAATCTTCGTATGACAAAGCTGCTGGTATCTGGAGGTGATGATCCGCTACGTGCGCTTGTATTCGCCTCTAGGTCGTACACCGCAGTCGACCGAAACTATGATGCCAGGTTTCTGCATGCCCAGCTGGTCTTTTGGCAACGAGATGGTGAAGTGGCGAAGAAGCTGTTCTCTGAAGTTAATGATTTGGCTCCTCCAGGATATCTTGATCGGACCCAAGTCAATCAGACCAAAGTTTCACATCACATTGGCCTTATAGACGGGCGGGTTATCAAGCGGGAGCAAACGTTCTTGTTCTTTCAAACCATTCTGTACCCAGACGATATATTTGTTCACATATCCGACTGTCCCGATACTGATTGGGAGAAGCTTAAGGTCGGCACTCCAATAAAATGCCGGATTGGGTTCAACCGCCGTGGACCTGTCGGCTACGATGTTTCCATTCGCTGAGCTAAGCCTGTTGAGATTCCAAACCTCCGCTGATGACACTGGCCGGACCGTCTGGTATTCCGGCCCGGCGGACGGTCGGAACATGGCCTGACGATGGCCCGGAGCGGTCACGTCCGGTCGCGCGAGGACCGCAACGCGCTGATTAAATTGGTAAGATCCCGTAGCTCAGCAGGATAGAGCGACAGATTCCTAATCTCAGAAAAGTGATTGCTGGCGGTCATCTCTGCGGATTGCCTTTTTCCGGGATGGGGCTGTTTTGATGACACAGGATGGCTGCTCTTGCAGGGCCGGAGCAGGAGCAGGCGTGCGCGAACGAGGCGGTGCTCTCAATCTAGGCGAAGCGGGCGGTGGCGAAATCTGGCGCGCCAACAAAGTACTCGACGCTTTGCGAGTTTCGATGAAAGCGAGGAGGTCGGCGTAGCGATACCGCACCGCCTTGCCGAGCTTGAAGAAGGCGAGACCCGGCTGCGATCCATCTTCTCGCCACGCAGCAAGCGTGCAGGGCTGCAGGCCAAGCAAAGCAGCAGCATCCTGCGTGCTGAGCATCTGGTTGGGATCGTTCAAAGGCGTGGTCATGAGCATCACAGCGAATAAGTTTTCACCAGTAAGTATGCACGTGTCGCAGATAGGCGGAATCAAAATCCCCAAGTGCGCGCAAATGCTGAAGGTCGTAGGCGACCTGTTTTCGCTTAATTCCTCTCGGATCCGATCGTCTGTATGCGTTGAGGTTGGACGACCCGACTCCATGATTTACGCGTGCGCAGCAATCGACTACGAAGATCAGGAGACAAAACCGACGATATCTAAGGCCTATCTGATGGCGAATGAGAGGAAGGGTACGCGAAGCGATTAGCATAGCGAACGCGATCACGAGGAACGCTGCGAACGTTCAACCGCGTATTTCAAACCTATTCTGGCTAACAAGGCCTCTGGAGAAAAAGCAATGGAGCCGGTAACGTGGTTACCTCGGTGGATCGCGGAAACACTTTTCTGGATCTACTACAATCAGACACTAATCGCCGGACTCACTGCTTTGGCGGTCGGGGTCATCACCGTCGGCACCCTTCGCCAGCAGATTGCTGAATCCAAGCAAATCGAGAGCGAGCGAAACACGAAATTGCATCGGGCGAACATTGCAGGCCTTCCTATCACATTCGTCGAAATAATGGACTATGCCGAGTTGTGCTGGACCGCTCGAATCGCAATCATATCTCAGTGGGCGACCTTCCAAGCTTGGGATCAGCAAACTGAGTTTTCGATCCAGTTCCAAGAACCTCCATTTCCCCACGAAGCATTTGCCTCAGTGAAAACGGCTATTGAGACGGCTGACGCTGATGACGCAGAAAAGTTGTCCGACCTCTTGGCCTTCGGCCAAGTTCACCATTCGAGGTCGCGATCGTTGATACGACAATTTTCGTTGCAGACGATTGATCGAACATATTGCACGACTAAGGACGAAGTTCAGCGATCCGCTCGGGACTCGCTTGAGCTTTGGTTCCGAGCCTCACGCGGCTTGAAATACGCGCGGCGGCATTCCGATCACGTGGAAGACTTGCCTGGGGTCGATGCGACGAATGAGTTCTTTTTCTCTATGCCATTGGCGATGAGGGAGGAAATGCGTACGTACTTGGAGCAAAATTGGGATCAGCACTGGCACCTTCGCTCGCCGTCGGCCTTATAGAGCCTGATAGCGCTGCACTCGGTGTCTGAATCTCAAGCCAAATTACAGATCGATATGTTCTGCAGCGGGCGCTCGAGGCTATTTCGGACTCTGGCTATCGTTCAAAGCCTCCAGTGACCGCCATGTCGGCACATATGCAGTCATCAAGGCCTTGAACAATCGCCCATGGTTTGGAACGCGAAGGTGAAGAAGTTCGTGAACAACGACGAAGTCCTGAAAGCTCTCCGGCTGATAAGCTAAATCGGAGGCAAATGTGATCGTTCCAGAGCTTGAGCACGAACCCCATTTGCGCGACATGTGCTGAACACGGATCATTCGGGGATTCACGCGTAGCTTTAATGCCCAGCGCGCAACGCGCTGCTTCAAGGAATCTTGCTCGGATAAGTAATTTGCCATGACCGAAGCGCTAATCCAGCACGTTTGCCATTATCAAATCGACGACGTTGGTACGGGCATCTTTCGGAAGGTTTATCAGCGGCCGATAGAGTAAGGCGCGCAATTGTCGCTGCTCGTCGGGGTTCACCTTGGCGTTGGGAAATCGCGCCAGTAACTTTTCTATCTCCATGGAAAGGCTTAGAGGATCAATCCCTCCGCTCTTTAAGGCAGCATCGTCTCGAAGAGCCCAGAAGGCAGCGAAGGCCTTCGCGGTTAGTCCTGTTTCTTTGGCCGCTTTTGCTGCAGCGTCTTTTTCCAAAGCAATAGCGGCCAGGAGGTCCATCGCGGCCAGCCCCGTTGTATTTCGCGTCTGAAGATCTTTCAGGATCCGTTCGGCTCGGTCTTTCAGCGGCTGAAGCACGGGGGCGACATCGGTGTTGTCGTCGATCTCCTTCTGCAATCCGCGCACGAGGTTAAAAACCTTGCCTTCGTCGGAACCCTTATCCGAGCGCATCGCCTCAAGCGTTTTGACATCGAAGGTCACGCTCTTGGTGAGGTTGCCTAACCCATCTTGCTTCGCGTTCTGTTCAACAAGTTGACGCGTCTTGTAAGCAAGGTCCGCGACATACCCGACCCTCTCGGCATAGGCGTTGCGGACGGTGGCATATAGCTGCGCCATCCGCTTGAAAGTTCCTATGTGATCGACCAGCTCCTTCGCTGGCGAGAGAATTTCCCAGAGGTTCTCGATGTCTTTGTAAGCCTCAAAGAACGCCTTTCGCGCTTCCGGCTCAAGGAACCTGCCATATACAAGCCGTTCCAAGCGTTCGTCGGCATCGCCGCCTTCACCTGCATCCAGGTATTCGACGGAAGCCTTCGCGATCTTTTCCAGAAAGTCTTTCATGAGGAGATCGAGATCCTCGATCACGCCATCAACATCTGAAGAGTCAAATTGCAGCGCCTTCTTGAGTTCGCGTAGGACGCCGACGAAATCGATGACCAGACCGATCTTCTTCTGTATGCCCTCCTTATCGACATACGGTCGGTTCACACGGGCCACCGCTTGAAGCAGAACGTGATCTCGCATCGGCTTATCGAGATAGAGGCAGTAGAGAAGGGGTGCGTCATAGCCAGTGAGCAGCTTGTCGGTAACGATCAGGATTTTCGGGTCCTTGTCGGCCTTCTTGAACAGCAGGCGGACATCTTCCTCGCGTTCATCACTGAGTTGCAGCTCGGCGACCAGCGGCCTATCCACCACGTCGGCGGCGTTCTCTGTGTAAACGGCCTCGGTCCATTCCGACGGCAGCAGTTTGTCAAAGGCCTGCTTGTACTTCGCGCAAGCCTCGCGATCGACTGCGACCACAAAAGCCTTGTAGCCGAGCGGTAGCACGTTTTTTCTGAAGTGCTCGGCGACAAAGGTGGCTACCTTTGTAACGCGATCATCCGCTTTTAAGAAGGCGCGCAGACCTACGGCCCGATCGAGAACCTTGTTCAACTCCTCGATGTCGGTCACGCCCTCGGCGGCGGCGAGCTCAAAGAACTCCTTGTCCAGCCGGTCAACCGGCACCGTCATCTCGCTTGGCGCAAGGACGTGCTTGATCGGCAGCGTGGTTTCGTCGGCGATCGATTCCTTGATCGAATATTTGTCGAGATAACCGGTTTCGTCCTCGGCGCCGAAAATCTTGAACGTGCCTGTGCCCTGTTCGGTGTTGGCAATGGGCGTGCCGGTAAAGCCGATGATCGTGGCGTTTGGCACCGACGCCATGAGATAGGATCCGAGGTCCTTTGCGACTGACCGGTGAGCTTCGTCGATGAACACGTAGATGTTGTCGCGAACGGACGAATCCTTTCGGATCGCCTCGAACTTGTGAATCATCGCAATGATCAGGCCGCGAAAGTCCGCATCCAGCAGCTGCTGAAGCTCTGCTTTCGTGTTCGCCCGCTTGATGGCGATATCCTGGTTCTGCATTTCGCCGAGCACGCGCTCGACCCAGCCCTTCAATTGCCCTTCAAGCTCGGTGCGATCAACGACGAGGATCACCGTTCCGTTCTGGAAGCGGTCCTTCTGTTCAAGGATGAGCTTGGCGGCCGTAAGCAACGTGAAAGTCTTGCCGGACCCTTGCGTGTGCCAGACGAGGCCGCGGGTCTTGGTGGGATCGGCGCAGCGGGCGACAATCGTATCGATGGCGCGGCGCTGGTGCTGCCGGAGGATCGATTTCCGCGTCTCGCTGTCCTGAACGTAGAACAGAATCCAGTGCTGAAGGGTGCGCAGGAAATCCGTTCGCTCGAAGAACGCCTGGACGGCGAAGCGATACGCTTCGTCGGGCGTCTGCTTCCAGCGCGCCATGTCGCGGCGGGTGGCGTTCCAGGTGACGCCATACCAATAATCGAGCAGGTGCGTAACGTTGAAGATCTGCGGCGCCCCTATCAGTTCCGGCGTCTCGATCTCATAGCGGCGCAGCTGCTTGATGCCGCGCTCGATGGCGTCGCCGTCCTTCGGGTTTTTGTGTTCAACGATGCAGACCGGCACGCCATTGATGAGAAACATTACGTCCGCCCTGTTGCCCTTGCGGGCAGGCGGCTTCAACGTCCATTCCCACGAAACGTGAAACTCGTTCGTATCGGGATGTTCGAAATCGATCAGCTTAACCCGGCGATGGCGCTTTTCGCCTTCGTCGTACCAGCCGCGTTCGCCGCGCAGCCACATTAGCATTTCGCGGTTTCCATCGACCGTGGCTGGGACTGCGTCCAGCGTTTCGATGATCGAGCGCAGCGCGTCCGCCGAAAGCCAAGCGTTGAACTCCGAGAGTTTCGCTTCGAGCTCATCGCGTAGGAGCATACCTGCCTCTCCGCCGCGCTTCTGCTTGGCGACTGCAGGCGTGAGCGGCGTCCAGCCGATTTCGACGGCATGCTTCACCATCGGAAACTGAACGGTGCCGGCCTCGCTGATCTTGAGGTCGCTCACGCGGCAACCCCGTCAAGAGAAGCTTGGTCGAGCGCTGAAAGGTCGAGATCGGCCACGCGAAATTCGCCGGTCATCAGCTTATGCAGCAGGGCTTTGAACAGGTCTTCAAGGAGCGCGCGCTTGCGCTTGTGCAGATCGATCCTGCGATCGAGCGCATTGAGGATCTCAACGATTTCATTCGCTTCGTCCGGATCGGACGGGCAGGGGACTCTGAATGTCTCGATGTCGTCGAGGTTCAGCGTCATTGTGCCGTGCGCCGAGGGCACAATCCGAGAAAGCAGGCGGTCCTTGGCGCAGTAGATCGCTGAGCGAATGTAAGTGCCTGAGAACTCCCCGCGAGAGACAAGGGCCTTCAAATCCTGATTGAATGCCATTGGGCGTGAAATCACCGCTACCGGCAGATCCTTGGCCAGGCCCATGCCACGAACCAGGATAAGCACTGCGTCCGCAGGCGCGATGCGACTTCCCGCTTCTGCCCCCTCTCTGCTCACATGATCGATGGTGTCATGCAGGGTCGGGACTTTCAGGTCTTTACCCGAGGCCCAGGGGATTTCACCGATCCAGTAGTCGGCGACGGACTTTCGCGGCGTTCCACCGCTCTGAATTTCACAAAGATCAACAATTGACCGAGCTTGCCAGTTCTCCGGCATCGTGCCGATGTCGGTTTCCTTCTGTGCCCCCCCGCGTAGCCCTCGCGCGAATAATTCTCGCATCGCCGCGCCTTTGAGCTTCCGAGATGCACGCTCGCAATGGGCTTCCAGAACCGATGCCCGCTGAATTGCTTCAAGGGCATCCGCGATTGCGATCTGATCTTTCGGGTCAATCGCCGGGATGGGCAAATCAAGCAATACGTTTTCAGGCACACGTTTGCGGCCGGTTGATCCTTCCATCCGTTCCGTAACGTAGTGACGGACATCAGGGTGAAGCAAATAGAAGAAGAGAAGCCGCGGGTCGTGTTGATCGGAGCGCGGATGAAGAGGGATTACTTCTGTCGTTGCGTATCCGAACGGCGCGGCCAGTTCTTGCACGAGGGCCTGTTTCCCGTTTTCGAACGACGGCGTAATCTTTCCAACGAGTATGTCTCCGTGCTCGAAGTAAGTGCCGCTCGCAATTTCATCAGGTGCCTTCATTGTGAAGGCAGGCAAATAGCTGCCATCCTGCGGAATGGCTTCCATTGCTGCGAACGGAATTGTCGGATATGTTGCGCGGTCAAGTCCACGCTGCTTCTTCGTAACTTCGTAGCCGTCGCCGACGCGAGACCAATGCCGGTCCCCGCCAAGTTGCGTATCAAGCAGGCTCATCGATCACCCCCGCAAGCAGCTTGGAGATTGTTACCGAAAGGCGATGCGTCTCCTTGTCGAGTTCGCTCAGTTCACGGACAAGCGCATTGACTGATTCGACCTCTGTAGAGCTGGACTGCCCAACCCATCGGCTCGGGCTTAGATTGTAGTCGGCCTCTTCGGCCTGTTGACGTGTGATGACCGCAATCTCCGCCTCGACAGGCTCGCCTTTGAGATATGCGGCTGCGAGCGCACGGATTGCGTCCTCAGGGATGTAGTTTTTTGGCTTGCCTTTCTTCAGTCGCTTGCTGGCGTTCAGCAGGACAATCTTGTCCTTGCGCGTCGCAGGCTTGCGCTTGTTCAGCACCACGATCACGCCGGCGGCGTTGGTGTTGTAGAAGAGGTTGTCCGGCAGCAGGATCACGCCGTCGATCAGGTCGTGATCAACGAACCATTTGCGGATGTTGCGCTCCTTATCCTCGTTCTTCGAGCCAGAACCGCGCGAGACAGCGCCGGTGTCGAGCACCACTGCCGCTCGGCCATTGTCGCCGAGGCAGGCAAGCGTGTGCTGAAGCCAGGCCCAATCGCCCTTGCCGGTGGTGACGCCGCCGGTGGTGCGGAAGCGATCGAACGGATCGTTGGCGAAGACATCCGGCGCAAAGGGCTGGTTCCACATCGGATTGGCGACGACGATATCGTGGCCGCGCACCTTGCCCTCGTTGGTGCGAAACTTCGGATTGATCATCGTGTCGCCGCGGGCGATCTCAATCTCCATATCGTGGATGATGCCGTTCATCTGCGCGACGGCGTAGCTTTCGGCCTGAAGCTCCTGACCAGTGAGTTTCAGCGGCACCTTAGCGGTCGGATCTAGCTCCCGTGCCACGAGTTGCAGCTTCACCAGAAGGCCCGCCGATCCGCAGGCATAGTCATGGCAATCCTCGCCGGGGCGGGGCCGCATGATATGTGCCATCAGGAAGCCGACTTCAGTCGGGGTGAAGAACTCGCCTGCGCTCTGGCCTGAGCCTTCGGCGAACTTCCGCAGCAAATATTCATAAGCGCGGCCGAGGAAGTCAGGCTGCACATCGGATAAGCCCAGCCGATAGCGCGGATCGGAAAACGTCTCGACCACGAGGCGCAGCTTTGCCGGGTTGATATCGCGCTCGCCGTTCCGCTCGGCGGCAAAGTCCACAACATCGATGACGCCGGAAAGCATAGGGTTCTGCTTGACGACCGCGCGCACCGCCTTGGTCAGGTGCTCGCCAATATCCCTGGGCTTGGTGCTCTGGCCCTTGTCGTCCAGTGGCCACTCCATGGCTTCGCGCCCGCTGATTGCGCCCCATCGCGCTTCCGGCGGTATATAGAAACGCAGAAGCGAGTGATCGCCCTCGGCGATCTCAAGCGCCGTATCGCGGTCGCCGTAATCTTCCGCAAGGCGCGCGATCTCGTCGTCGAACACATCGGATAGCCGCTTCAAGAACAGCAGCGGCAGCAGGTAGTCCTTGAACTTCGCCGCATCCTTCTCGCCACGAATCGAGCAGGCCGCGTCCCAGAGCATTTGCTCCATGGGCTTGGTGGAGGGCGCCGCTGATGTTGCTCCCCGGCGTCGACGGGTTACGCCCGCTGCGGATTCGGACGATTCGCCCGCGTCGTCGGCACTGTCTATTCCCGCCTCTTGTGCCAAGGCCATAATCACCTCGCGGGCTGCTTTCTGCGGCAGATTCGATCCGCCTTCCCAACGGTTCACTGTCGCAAAGGACACACCCAGCCGTTCGGCAAGCTGCTCCTGCGTGAAGTTCATCTTTGATCGAATTGCGCGAAGAGTCGCGGATACGGCTTGTGAATTTGTCATGTTTGAGATATTTGCTATATCGCAAAGCATGTCAAGAGCGAGTCGTGAGCCTCAATCTAGCACGTGGACAAAGCGGACCGAGCGAAACTTGACAGCGTACGCTGAAATGTTCCTATTTTAGGAGCGAACTGCTTGATCCTGATACGGGAACGTTTTATATGAAGCTGGTCGGCTTGGAGATTATAGAGGAGGCGCAGAAGTCTCACGCTGGCGCGGCCAAGCGCCTCTCGGCGTGGAAAGCCGAGGTTGCGTCGAAAACGACGGTCTGGAAGTCCTTCCAAGACATCCGAAATCGGTATCCAAAGACGGATAAAGTCGATGAGCGGTATGTTTTTGACATAGGCGGCAATCGGTACCGATTGATCGTAAAGGTCAATTTCGTAGCCGGCATTGTGGCAGTCCGATGGTTCGGCACGCATGCGGAATACAGCAAGATCAAAGTAGCGGAGGTTTAGACATGGCACGCATCACCCCGATCCGAACAGAAGCAGACCACAAGGCTGCCCTGGCGCGGATCGATGGGCTCATGGACGCCGCAGCCGGTACTCCCGAGGCTGATGAGCTTTCCGTTCTGGCTGACCTGGTTGAAGCCTACGAAGCGAAGCAGTTCCCGATCGAACTTCCGACGCCGGTCGAAGCGATTCGCTTCCGCATGGAACAGGCCGGGCTCGAACCGCGTGATCTCGAGCCTTACATCGGCAGTCGCGGAAAGGTGTCCGAGGTTCTATCCGGCAAGCAACCCCTGACTTTGGCGATGATCCGTGCACTTCATACGCACCTCGGTATTCCGGCTGAGGTTCTCGTTGCTGACTCGTCTTCTGGCGGGATCCTCGCAGATGCATCTTCTCTCGATTGGGCCCGGTTCCCGATCAACGAGATGTCGAAACGTCACTGGATTCGCTCGGTCGGCTCAGCGAAATCAAAGGCAGAGGATTTGATCGGCGAATTAATTGCGAGCGCCGGGGGAATGAAGGCCGTGCCTATGCCACTTTGCCGTCGCAACGACACGATGCGACAGAACGCAAAGACCGATACCTATGGCCTGTTGGCGTGGTGTTTGAAGGCGCTTGCCGCTTCTCGCGATCAGAAGCTGACAGGAAACTACAAGACCGATTCGATCACGCTTGAGGTCCTCACGAAGCTTTCAAAGCTGAGCGCATTCGAGGACGGACCAAGGCGCGCAAAAGACGCGCTGTCCGACCTTGGAGTCCACCTTGTTTGCTTGTCCCACTTGCCCAAGACTTATTTGGACGGTGCCGCCTTGCGAAGTGCCGAGGGCGGCGCACCGATCGTAGCGCTGACTTTGCGTTATGATCGGATTGATAACTTCTGGTTCTCGCTTCTTCACGAGCTCGCCCACGTTGGGCGCCACTTCAACGGCGCAGCTGAGGCATTCGTCGATGACTTCAGCCTTCGCGAAGCGCCGTCGCGGCATGAAGACCCTCGCGAAAATGAGGCGGACGAATGGGCGGAGGAGGCTTTGATCTCGAGGGAACTATGGGAAGCCGCCGACCTGACATCGAATGCAAGCTATTCCGCAATTATTGCATTCTCGCAGAGGGTAGGGGTTCATCCGGCAATTGTTGCAGGACGCGTGCGCCATCAATCCCGCAACTTCCGCGCATTTTCGCCACTTCTGGGAACTGGGGAGGTGCGCAAGCAGCTTGAGTTCATCACGTAAAAAAAGGGCGAGGCACAGCCTCGCCCAGAAGAAGATCCGGCAAGGTGATGACGCACCCTTGCAGGTGGCCAACCCGAACCGACCGTCTATTGACATCGCCATTAAGGCGCGGGGGCTCGGGAAAGCAAGTTCAATCTGCGTCAGATTGAAAGGATCACGCTATGAGCGGTCCATTGAAGCCGGGGACCAACGCGCCCCGTTCAGGTCAGTACGAGATTATTGGTCCCCGCGGGGGCGGAACCGGCAAGGAGCGAACTGTTGTTCGCAAGGAGCCGCTCCCGCCGACTCCAAAGCCCGGAATGGGATATAGGCTCGTTGATCCCACGAAGAACGGCGCCGGTCGTAAGTGAAGTGGAGGCGTCGCAGTTCGCTGCGACGCCTTTCCTGCCCCTTGTGTATTTGCTTGGTTCACTCAGCATAAGGACTAAGCGTCAAGTCTGACGTCACGAGCACTCGGACCGGAGCACCCGGCCGCACCCGCAGGGTAGGGCGGATGGTGAGTTCGCGGTCGACGATGCGGCCGCCGGTGCGGGCGGCCTCCTGGGCGGCGGCGTCGCCGAGGCTGCGGGTGAACCCTTGGTCGTCGTCGCTTTCCGCTTCGTTGGCGACGATGCTGAGCACGGCCGAGAGCGCGATTGCGCCGCCGAGACGGCCGAGGTGATTGTCGGTTTTGTCCGAGATGCCGGCGGCGCCGCTGGGATCAGTTGCCGCCATACCGCCAAGGTCCAGCGACCAGCCGTTCGGCATGATGATCCGGTCCCAGCCGAGGAACACGCGCGTATCGCCGTAGAGCACTTCGCTCTCATACGTGCCGATGAGGCGCGCGCCCTGCGGGATCAGGAGATGATCGCCCGTGACGCTGTCATAGACCGGCGCCGTGACCTGCGCGATGACCTTGCCCGGCAGGTCAGAATTGACCGCGGTGACCAGCGCGGCGGGGATCACTGTGCCGGCCTGTAGCTCATAGGGTGAAGCGGGCGGGCGATAGGCGCCGGGGGCCTCGTCTTTGAGTGTGACCTGTTGGGTGAGGGGTTTGGCCGTTTGCGGGCGTTGCTCGAAGAAGAGCGGTGCCGGCGCCTCGGCGCGCTGAACGGCTGGCTCGGACCGGTAGGCGTCATGGTAGCCTGAGTCTTCGGGCATGTCTGACCAGCCACTGTCTTCCGGAAGATAGAGATCGTCGTCTTCGCCGAACCCTTCCGGCGGGCCGGCATCGCCCCAGAGCATGTCACGCGGTTCGTTCGGGTCGCGGGCTGGCAGCACCAGTGTTTTGGAATAGTCCGCCGGCATCGACGCGAGGCCTTCCGGCAGGTTGCTGGTGGCCACGGCGCGCGGTTCAGATGCGGCAGGCCCGGCATTGGCGGGCCGGTCCGAGAGACCGGTCAGCACGGCAAAGACCACGATGGTGCCGAACACACCAGCGCCGGTCATCAGCACACGGCGCGACAGGCGTTTCGGCGAGGGCGGGTGGGTGCGGATGTCGACGGGATTTGCGGGCTGGGGCGAGGGCGCTGCGTTTGTCATGGGCGGGCCGCCTCCTTCCGGTCGATGCGCACGGTGATGGGCTTCTTCTGGCCAAGGCGCAGCTCGGCCCGGTCAAACAGGCGGTCGACCACATAGGTCTGGCCCTCGGCGCGGTAGTTGACGAGTTCAAGTCCTTCCCCCGTCCGCACGAACAGGGGCGGCATGTCCGCGGCTGCGACGTTCGAGCTGAACGCAATCCAGGTCTTCTTGCCATCATCCCAGACGCTGACCGGCGTCCAGACCGGCGCCTTTCGCCAGGGCGGCGTGATGTCATAGCCATAGTTCAGGACCGGGGGAGGCGGCGGGGGTGGCGGGGGCGGCGCTTCCGGGACAGGAGGCTTCGGATAGGACCAGGCGACCTGCGCCGTGTAGGTATCGCCGGCGACCGAGACCGCCTCGATCAGGTAGGCCCGCCGGTCCGTTGCCAGTACGATATTGGTCTTGAGTTTTGCGGCAAGCGGCTTGACGATGATCAGTGTGCGGCTGGTCTCGCCTGTACCCGTTAGCGTCTGCGACACCATCCAGCGGGTGGTATCGCCGGCCGCAATGTCCAGCACCGTCTCGCCGGGCTCCAGCAGGATCGTCGAGATATAGGACGGCGCGGTCTGGAGCTCGTAGAGCGCGCCGGGCGCATACGCATAGACGAGCGTTGCGTCTTCATAGGCCGCATTTGCAGCGCCCTGGCGCGCGGCCTTGTTCACCTCGGCGAGCGATTGCGGCGGCGCGCTGACACGTTCTGGCTTCATCGAAGCAGGCTCCGGTGTCAGGGGTGCTTCAGATTGGGTGTCTGGCGCCTGTTCTGTTTGGAGCGCGGGTTCGATCTCTGTGATTGGCTCGGCTGTGGGGTCGGCCTGGAGCAGGATTTCTGCGACGGGGGCAGTTTCAATGAGGCCAGTTGGCCCTTGTGTTTGCGGCGTGGCGCAGGCGGCAAGACCCAGAAAGGACGTTGCAATGAGGCAGGCGCGGGTCATTGGTCACGGCTCCAGCTGAACTCGGTGATGAAGAGGCCGAGCGGGTTCTTCGAGATCTCGTCGGCGCTGCGGGGCGGGGCGTGGGTGACGGTGAACAGGCCCGTATAATTGGCCCGCTCGGTCCGGCTGAGACTGCTCGTCTCCTCGCTCCAGCTGACCTGCCAGGACTTGTCCGAACGCTGGACGATCGAGCGGACATGCACCGTGCGTCCGGCAAGGCCCGTGTTCGCGAACGGATCATCCTGGCGGGCAATCTCGCTGAGCTTTGCGGCCGCCTGCGGCGTCAGGAACTGATAGGCCGCAAGCCAGTTCTCACGCAGCACGATCTGGTCGGTCGGCAGCGCGCGGACGTTCCTCACAAACTCGCCAATAAAATACGCCGTCTGCGCCGAACCGGGTGTCCAGGCGCCGTCGGCGACACGCACCGACAGGACCTGGCCTTCCGGCGCGACTTCTACGACATGCACGAAGGTGCGCTTCTGGAGCGCCACAAAAGTCAGTGACGCCGCCAGCGCTGCCGACAGGCCGAACGCGGCGAACGCCATCAGCCGCCAGCTGCGCGCTGACAGCACGGCGGAACCCATCCGCGCATCCCATTCGGCCTGCGCGCGCCGGTACGGGGTCTCGGCCGGGGGCGGGGCATAGGACCTCGCCGGAGCCCTGAACGGAAAACTCATCGTCTGCCTCCTCGCCCGCGTGGGGGCTCAATCCTGCTATGATCAATCGGTGTGGCGGGGGCGCGCGCGGAGGGCGCTGCCGCGCTGCGCGTGGACGCGCGGCCGCCGCCGCTCATCACGAGCCGTGTGGTGACGGCAGCGCCGGCCGCCGTCGCGGCTGCGCCCTGTCCGGCGCGCACGGTGTCGGCGCCGGACAGATGCGGCTGGCCGGAGACGACTTCGCTTGCCAGCTGCGGCCCGAACCAGGCGAGCATCAGGAGCGTCAGGCCAAAGAGGAGAATGTTGAGCGCGCCGCCGGCGTCCAGCACGAACACGGCCGGCAGCCGGTCGACGAAGGAAATCGAGACCGAAGCGATGAGGGCGAGCACGAAGAGACGCATGGCGCTTCCGACGACCCAGCCGAGCGGGCGCTCGGCGACCCAGGCCGTTCCGGAGAACACACCCCAGGGCAGGGCGACAAAGGCGGCAAGGCTGCCGAGCTTGAACGCGATCAGCGCCGAGAAGATCTGGAGCGCCAGGATGAAGAACCCGAACATGATGACGAAGGCCGCAATCAGGATCGTCACCAGCGGCACGAAGTCCGTCAGGATGTTCATGCCGCGGCCAAGCTCCGCCGTGCGCCCGAAGAGCTCTGTGCCGATGCCAGCAATCCGTCCGGGATTGTGCAGGTCTGGTAGCGACAGATCGCTGCCGCCGGCGCGCAGCCCCAGCATCGCGCCCGACTGGTTGATCGCGGTCGCGAGGTCGTTCCAGTTGTTGATCAGGAAGGCAAAGAAGCCGACGAACAGGACCTTGCGGAAGAACGGCGCCATCGGCGCCTCAGCCGCGAGCGCCCATTGCGCGCCCGCCAGCGTCACCGAAATCACGATCAGCGCGTTCAGCACATAGGCGACGTCGCCTTGAATCAATCCGAACCCGGAATCGATCACCAGGATAAACTGGTCGAGGAAGCTGTTGATCGTCGACGGATCCATGGCGCTCTCTCTCCCTCAGAAAGCCGAACGGGCGGAATCAGAGGGCGCGGGCAGTTTGGCCGGGAACGCGCGGCGCTGGATTTCTTCGGCGCGCTCTTCCCGGGCAAGGCGCTCCATCCGCTCGGTCTGCAGCGCGCGGCCCTGCAGCACGAGCAGCGAATGGATCTCGGCAAGCTGCGCGGCGCTCAGGGCCTGCAGCTGGTTGCCGGCCTGGATGGCGCCGGTCTGGCCTTCAGCGCTCTGGCTTGCGCTGAGCGCAGACTGAAGGCGCGTGCCTGTATCGTCGATGGACTTCGCGGCGCGCGCCTCGGCCTCCATCGCGCGGGAAAGGCTTGCGCGGCTCGCCGCGCGCCAGCGCTGCGACTGGGCGAGGACGCTCTCAAGGTCATAGGCTTCCCAGGTTTCCGGGTAGAGCGCTTCGATGTCGCCGCCGATCCGGCCGATGTCGAAAGCAAGGGCTTCGGCCTCATTGAATAGGTTTCGAGCCTCGTCGATCGACCGGCTAAGCTCCGGAGACAGATCAAATTGATTGCGCTCCAGCATCCGCGCCTGCTGCTCGATCGCGGCAATCTGATGCCGGATCTGTTCCAGCGCCCGGGCTGCGGACAGCACGCTCTGGGCATGCACGGCCGGATCATAGACGGCTATCTGAGCCGCCGCAGGCGCTGGCAGTGTGATGGCGGCCAGGGGCAGGGCAGCCGCTATGATCGCGGCGAGACGGGCTGCGAGACGGGTCATGCGGCTTCGCCTTCTGTGGGTTGAGAGCTGGGCGTGGGGAAGGGGAGAATGTCCGCGGCGTCGAACCGGCCGAGCGCGTCGGCCGCTGGCCCTAGACCCTTCGCCTCAAGGAACCGCCGGGCAAACCGCGTCGTTCCGCCATTTGCCAAGAGGCGGTCGATGAGGCGCTGGTCCTCGGGGCTCGCGGCGCCCGCAAAGGCAAGCGCGGCTGGGCCGAGCTCTAGGTCGATCATGCGGCTGCCGGCCCGGCTGGTGATGTAATAGTCGCGCTTCGGGGTGGCGCCCGCGATATGCTCGATCTGGCGCTCATTGAGCCCTGCGGCGCGGTAGAAATCCTTCGTCTGCGGCTCGCGCGCGCGGTCATTCGCAAGGAAGATCCGCGTGGCCGCCGCCTCGTTCAGTGTTGCGGCCAGCGGGGACGCCGCAACGTCTGCGAGCTCCTGGCTGGCAAAGATCACCGCGACGTTCTTCTTGCGCAGGGATTTGAGCCAGTCCTGGATGCGCGCGGCAAAGGCCGTGTCCTTGAGATAAAGCCACGCCTCATCGAGCACGATCAGGGTCGGGCGCCCGTCAAAGCGCGCCTCCAGCATGTGGAAGATCACGGGCAGGACCGCCGCCGCCGACCGCTTCGAGGCAAGCAGCGCTTCCATTTCGAACGCCGTCACCGCGCCGGAGCCGAACGCGGTCCGGTCGGCGTCGAGGAGGCTGCCGAGCGGGCCAGCATGCGTCAGCGGCTCCAGCGCCGCCCTGAGGCCCTCGTCCTGGATCAGCGCCGTCAGCAGCGACAGCGTGCGCTCGCGCGGCGGACGCAGGCTGAGGAGATCGAGCGCCCGCCAGAGTTCGCGCCGGCGCTCCGGGGTGAGCTCGCCGCCGCCGGCCTCGACTTCGCCGCTCAGCCAGTCCTGCGCCCAGGTCCGCTCCGCCGGTTGATCGATGTTTCCGAGCGGCTGGAACGAGGGCGCGCTGGTTTCGGCCGCGCCCGGGTCATGGAACACGCCGCCGAGGCCCAGCGCCATCGCCCGGGACGAGCGGCCCTTGTCGAACACGAAGGCCTGCGCTTGCCTGTAGCGCAGCCATTGCGCGACCAGCATCGCCAGCAGCACCGACTTGCCGGACCCTGTCGGCCCGAGCACCAGCGTATGCCCAATATCCCCCTGATGCAGGCTGAGCCGGAACGGCGTTGCCCCGTCACTCGCCGCCAGCATCAGCGGCGGCCCGCCAAGATGCGGGGTCGTCTCAGGCCCAGCCCATATGGCGCTGGCCGGAATGAGGTGCGCTAGATTGCGTGTCAGGACCAGCGGGCGGCGCACATCGGCGTAGGCCTGTCCCGGCAGCGTCCCGAGCCAGGCCTCGACCGCATTGACGCCTTCGGCCTCGGTCACAAAGCCGAGACTGTCCGTCGTCTGACGGATGAGGCGCAGGGCAGCGTCGGCCGCCTCGCTGGTCTCTTCCGCGATCACGATGACGATTGTCGCGTAGCCCGCCGTCAGCCCGTCCTGACCGAGGCTCACGAGCGCGGCGTCTGCGTCGGCGGCCTGCAGGGCGGCGTCATTGTCGAGGAGACCGGACTCTTCGCGGAACAGCGCTTCACGAATGAGCGACATGATGCCCTTGCGCTTGGCAAACCACTTGCGCCGGATGCCCGTGATCTCGCGGCGCGCGGCTTCCGGCCCGAGCGGCAGGAACCGTGTCGACCAGCGATAGGACACGGGGAGCCGGTTCAGCGCGTCGAGCAGACCGGGCTCGGTTGAGGACACAAAACTGCGCACCGAAAGGAGCCGCAGATGCTTGCTGCCGAGCTTCGGCGAGAGGCCGCCGGTCAGGCCCGCATCTGTCAGGAGCCCGTCGAGATGGAAGGGGTCTTCCGGCACGCGCAGCTGGCGCAGCGCGCGGTCGGAGACACAGTCATGCAGGTAGCCGAGCAGGTCCTCGTCGCCGAGCCAGTCTGCCTCGGGCATCAGGGGCTCGATCAGCGACAGGAACGCGTCGCTCTCCGCCATGAACCGCGCGAGCACCGCAGAATAGTCCGCAGGCGCCGCTTTCTCGCCGCCTTCGAAGAGGAGCGCTTCAAGCCAGCGCGCCCGCTCGGGCGGCGGCAGGAAGGTCACGCTCAGGAAATAGTCCGTCTCGAACCGCGCGCCTGCGGCTTCAAACAGCATCCGGCGCTCTTCCTCGATCAGCCAGGCAAGGCCCTGATGGAAATTGCTCTCCGGATAGCCGGGCGAGGGGCGCCGGCGCGCCTCGACATGCAGGCACCAGCCGGGCCCAAGCCGGCGCAGCGCGTTGCTGAGCCGCTCGGACTGGCCGAGGAGTTCGGCCGGTGTGGCGGCATCCAGGTCCGGCCCCCGGAACCTCAGGCAGCGCTGGAAGCTGCCATCCTTGTTGAGGACGACGCCCGGCGCGATCAGCGCGGCCCAGGTCAGGTAGTCGGTGAGCTTCGCGCGTCGGCGCCTGTAGAAGCGAAGGTCAAACATGGGGCTCAGGCCTCCAGGTAGAGGGGCTTGGCGAGGTGGCGCGGCCAGGTCTCGAGGAACCAGGGATCGCGCGCCGCGGCCCAGGCGGCCGCCCCGTGGAGGGCGGCAAAGAGCGGGATCCCGATCAGCGGCTGCTGCAGGCCGAGCGCAATGGCGGCGCCGAACGTCCCGTTCAGGATCGCAAATCCGCGCGGCACGCCGCCGATCAGGATCGGCCGTGTCAGCGAAGTATGCAGCGGCAGGACGTAACCTTCAGGCAGCTCGCTCATGGCACTCAGATCACCGCGCCGCCGGCAAAGCCGAAGAAGTCGAGGAAGAACGAGACCGCCGCGAACATGATCGCGATGCCGAGCCCGACAAAGGCAAGCTTGCGCACGCCCGAGCCGCCTTCGGAGAAGGTGATCGTGATGCCCGCGAGCACGATCGCGATCACGCCGGCGGCGCGCGCGACCGGCCCGGTGATCGAGTCGACGACCTGCTCGAGCGGCGCCTCCCAGGGCATGCCGGAGCCCGCCGCATGGGCAGGCGCGGCCAGCATGAGCGCGAGGGTGGCGGTCATGATGAGGCGCCGGGCGGCGCGCGCGTTCTTGTGGTTCGTCCGGGTCATGTCAGGTCTCCTTTGGACATGGGTTGGCTGGGATGAGGGGTGAGAATCTGCGAGATGCGCCGGCCTTCGGCGGTGCGCTCGATGAACACGATGAGGCCTGCGCCCTGGGTGATGAGCCGGGACGGGTCGCCGCCGCCCGCTTCGAGGCAGAGGTCCTCCAGCCGGCCAAGCGCGTCGGCTGCAGAATTTGCATGCAGGGTCAGGAGCCCGCCGGGATGGCCGGTGTTCCAGGCCTTGAGCACATCCAGCGCCGCCGCGTCCCGGACTTCGCCGACAATGATGCGGTCCGGCCGTAGTCGCAGGGCGGTCTGGACAAGATCGCGCAGTGTTACCTGCGGCGGCGTGCGCTTTGTCAGCAGCTGGACGACATTCTCGCCGGAGACCTGAAGTTCAGCTGTGTCCTCCAGCACGATGGTGCGTGCGGCGCGGAAGGCGGGCTCGGCCAGCAGCGCATTGAGGAGCGTTGTTTTGCCCGAGCCTGCACCGCCCGCGACAATGATGTTACGCCGGTCAGTTACGGCTGTGCGTAGTTGCGTGGCCTGGGCTTCTGTCGCAGCGCCGCTCGCCACATAATCGTCCAGCGTGAAGATGCGCTCCGGGCGTTTGCGGATTGCCAGCACCGGCGCCGCAACCAGCGGCGAAAGCACCGCCTGCACCCGCGCAGCGCTGCCCGGCAGGACGGCTGACAGCAGGGGCCGGTCCGGGCCAATCGTTTCGCCGGCCTCATGCGCGAGGAGGCGGATCGCGGCTTCGCGGTCTGCGGCCGGGATGACCACTGAGGTTGCTTCAAGTCCGGATCCCGCCCGGTCGAGCCAGAGCCGCCCATCCGCATTGATCAGCGCTTCGGTCACCTCCGGCGCGTTCAGCGCAGCGGCAACGTCCGGCCCGAGCGCCGCCGCCAGCACCGCGCGGCGGCGCGCGCCAGGCACAAAAGGAATGGCTTCGCCGCTCATTCGGCGTCCTCATGTGAGAGAGAGGGAAGCGCGCTGCGCTGGGATCTGGCAGTCTTCGCTGCCGTGCGCCGGACATACTCCGAAAAATGCTCCAGCCGGGCAGACGCGCTCGCCGCGGCACTCTCGGCATAATCTTCCGGGAGCGGAGGATTATGCTCAAGCCAGAGGCGCACGAAACAATAGATCGCCTTGTCGATACGCCCCTGGTCAGCAAACAGCCGGTCGATCCGTGCCTCGATCCGGTTTAGCTGACGCTTCTGCGTCTCGCCGGCCGCAACAAGCGCGCCTTCCGACCGCGCCGAGAGATAGACCCGCACCGCTTCAACAATGATGCTCGATTCTGAGCGCCCCTGCACCCGCGCCATCCGGGCGATCTCGCGGGCGAGGGTGTTTTCGAAATAGGCGCGGATACCGGTGGTCGACATGGGGCTTCAGTCTCCTTGAACGCGGCGCTCAGGAGCCGCCTCTGTGTTGCTTGCGGCGGCCTCCTGCTCGCGCGCCTCCGTCGCCGGATGGCCCGGGGGAGGGGTGAGACCGGCAAGTATTGTGCGCGACAGGCTGGGCTGCGCGGCGCGCGCGGGCGCCGCTGTGAAAAGATCGGCCTGGGCACTCGGCGCGCGGGGTGATGGCGGTGTCCGGCGCGGCGACGAAGACGGATGCGGCTTTGGTCCCGGCGCCGGCGGCAGTGTGCCGACAGGCAAGACGTCGTCCCAGTCATGGGAGGCGGGCGAGGCGGGCCGTGCAAGGCGCGCGGGCAGGAGGCGGGTTGCAAAGACAGGCTCCTGGTCGAACCGTAGTTTCTTCGTGCGCAGCGGCTTGGTGCCCGAAAGGAAGATCAGCTGCTCATCGCGCGCAAGCTGGCGCACGTCTCCGGGGAGCAGCAATGGCCGGCGCTCTTCGCGGTAGGAAATCGTCCGGCGTTTCGGGCCAAACAGCGAGGCCGGCATCTGTTCACTGATCTGTGGACGGACCTCCCAGGCCTCGCCTGCCATCTCGGCGATCCGGCGCGCCGTCTCCATGTCGGTCGCCGAAAACGATGTGAGGATATGGCAGTTGTCGAGGATCACGCTGTCGCGGCCATAGGCCCGGGTGATGTGGTTCAGCGACTGGCAAACGAGATAGGCCTTGAGGCCGTAGCCCGCCATCGCGCCCATCATCGTCTCGAAGAAGGGCAGCTTCCCAAGCTGGGGAAACTCGTCGAGGCAAAGCAGCAGGCGGTGGTTCTTCGGCTCGCCCGCCGGTCCCGTCTCCTGGTGCTCCATCAGTGCGCGGGCCATCTGGTTCAGGATCAAACGCATCAGCGGCATCAGGCGCGCGGCGTCGGACGGCGGCGGTTGCAGGTAGAGCGTAACGGGCTTTGCGCCGCACATCAGGTCCGCCACCCGGAAGTCCGAGGCCGACGTCATCTCGGCGACGATCGGATCAGCAAACAGGCCAAAGAAGCTCTCGGCCGTCGCCTTCAGGCCCGATTGCAGCCGCTCCTCATTGGCGAGGAAACTGTCCGAGCCGTGCTGGCATTCGGGGTGAACCTGGCCATCGCCGGTGAGCGCGTCGGTGAGGTGCAGTGTGCGGCCCATCTCGTCGGCCGTGGCTTTGAGGTCGCGGAGCTTGGACCGGACGACCGCGAGCGTCTTGCGATGGGCGGGCTCGGAATAGAGGACATGGATGATGACGCCGATCAGGACCTGCTTGGCGGACTTGTCCCAGAAATCCGAATGACGCCCGTCACCGGCCGGATCGGCGATGATGTCGACGATGTTCTGGACATCGCGCACTTCGTTCGCGCCCCGGCGAACTTCAAACAGGGGATTGAACCGCGCAGAGCTGGCCTTCGTCGGCGCAAACTGCAGGACCGGCCCGAGCGTTGCTCTGTACCCCGCCGTTCCCGGAAACCGATGCCGCCCATCGCCGCTCGCAAGCTCTCCCTTGACGTCGAGCACCAGCGCCGAGCCTGGCCAGGCAAGCAGGGTGGGCACGACATGGCCCCGGCCCTTGCCGGACCGCGAGGCGCCGACCAGCAGCTGGTGCTCCGGCCCGTCAAAGCAGAGGATCTCGCCGTCCAGCTTGCCGAGCGGCGTGCCGCGCTTGGCAAAGAGGCCGGCGTCTTTTGCGTCCTCGAACTTGCCCCAGGCGTCCTTGCCGAAGGGCGCCGGCTTGGTGCGGGTACGGATCAGGAGCGCGAAGGCGGCAATCGCTGCCGCAAAGCCCGCGAGGACGATCAGCCGGGCGATCGCAAAGGGTTTGGGAAAATTCTCGGCATGGACCTCAGTCCAGGCGATGACTGCAAAGGGCGAGTAGACCGGTTCGCCGCCGATGTTTAGCAGAGGCACTCCGAGGGCAGGGTGGTGGTCGAACACGCCAGCGATGAACCCCGTCGCGAGCATGAGGCCCGCAATGAAAAGCAGCAGCGGGATGGCAAAGGCGAGTGCGAAACGCATATTGAGCCGTCAGTACTTGCCGCAAGCCGTCTTGCGGGTCGTATACGGACCATCGGTCTGCCACGCCCGATGTGACGAGCCGGAACGCCTGCCGGGCGACTGCGCGTCGCACGCGGTTCAGAGGCGAGTTAACTCTGGTTTTGCGAAATCAGGCGCGCGAAGTGCGCGGCTTTGCAGTGGCTGGTGTCTGGGGTTGGAGAATTCTTGCGCGGTGCGGCGCGGGCGCGCAGCCGGATTCGGGTACCGTCGGTCTTGGTAAAATTCGCGCGGTAGGGATCAGTCGGTATCCTGCATGGCGCGCAGGACCTTCGCCATTGAGGTCAATACGGTCACGGATGCGGCGCGTTCCACGATCGCGTGACATTTGTTTCGCGCGAGTTTGAGCGCCTTCGCTGGCGCGTCTAAACCGGTCGTCTCATCAATGCCTTCGAACAGGGCGTCGACAGGTAAGCCGAACGCGCGGGCCATCACGTAGAGGACGCCGGCAGAGACCCGGTTGCTGCCTGTCTCGTATTTCTGGAGCTGCTGGTGGCTCATGCCGAGCTGGGATGCGAGGTCCTGGAGCGTCAGGCCATGCTCGCCCCGAAGCTTGCGGATGTTTGCGCCGACCACAAGGTCAGCCTCAAGAGGCTTACGGCTGCCGGTCATACTCACACCACGTCCTGAATGAACAGAGGATGGGGACGCGCCTGCTTGATCACACGGCCGATAGGATGCAGGTGCGCGGTCTGGATAAGGTCCGCAGACGGATCGAGTTGTCCCTGCAACTGGGTCCAGTCTGCGGGTTTCTGCAGCGCGACCCTCAGCTTCAGGTCAAAGACGCCGACAAGTTCCGATGCCTGCGTGATCTCAGGGGCAGCGTTTATCGCGGCTTCGAGACGGCTGCGATTGGCACGGCCGTATTGCGTAAGCGCAATCTGTACCCAGTAGAACGGCCAGGTGCCGAATATGCCCTCGTCGATATCGGCCATGTAGCGAAGGATTGCCCCTGAATCCTCAAGACGGTTGAGTCTATGAAGCGTGCCGTTGTGCGACAGGGCAATCCGCTCAGCCAGTGTCTTGATCGGCTCGCGTGCGCCTTCTTGTAGCACGCGAAGCAGCTTGAGGTCGGTCTCGTCCAGGCGCATGCCGGAGGGCGCATAGACAGACGGCCGGGCAGGGGCGCCAGGTCGGCGCGGCGTTTCGGCAGACATCAGAAAACAGTCGTCCTTTTCGAAAGTGCCAATGCGACTTTGCTTGTTACCAGAGGTTGATTCGCGTGCGCTTGCAATCTCGTCGTGGAGATAGGTTGGTCAGAACCTTCGCGGCACGGTGAAAGACAGAAAGGAAGTAGGAGATTCTGTTGCCGAAACCTGCCACCGATAGCGGACGCTTGATCCCCGAAGGCAAGAACGCTGCGTACTTCAGCGGATGCGCTCATGCTCGATGATTGTCCACGGCGTCAAACTGGCCGGCGAATGAAAGATCGCGCGCGGTAAAGCCGCGCGCAGTCAGGAAGTTATGCAAGTAGCCCAGATCGACGGCAGATGCCTTGCTGAGCATCTCAAGGTGTGGGGCGCTGAGCCTGAGGTTGAGACATTGAAGATTGTTATCGATCTGATCAGCGTTGCGCGCGCCGATGACCGGAATAACTGCGTTCTTGAACTGGGTTTGCTGGCAAAGCCAGGCCAACCCGACGTGGCCAGGGCTACACTCCATTTCGGTGGCCACCGCGACGACTTGGTCGACTATAAAGCGTTGGTGTTCAGAGATGTCCTTGCCCGCCCAGCGTCCGGTTGCCGTTTTGGATGCTGCGCCTGCGTATTTTCCAGTCAGAAGGCCACCGCCTAACGGCGAATAGGCTGTAATGCCCAGATCCAGCTCTTGTGCCATGGGCAGTAGATCACGTTCAGGCGTTCGCTCGAGTAGGGAATACGCAATCTGGACACCTATGAAAGGCGCCCAGCCGCGCAAATCGGCGAGCATGTTCGCGCTGCTCACGCGCCACGCTTCGACGTTCGAAGCGCCAATATAGTTTACTTTGCCGGCCGAGACGAGATCGTCAAATCCGCGCATGATCTCGTCCATGGGCGTCGTGAAATCCCACGAGTGCAGCCAGAAAATGTCGATACATTCTATGCCCAAGCGCCGCAGGCTTGCCTCAACGCTTCGGCGCATGTTCTTTCGGCTGTTGCCGGCCTTGGACAGGTCAGTGCCCATCGATTGAGTGTATTTTGTCGAGATCACAAAGTGATCGCGATCTGAACGCAGAAAGTCGCCGACGATGCGTTCACTCTCGCCGTCCGAGTAGACATCGGCAGTGTCGATGAAGTTGCCGCCTGCTTCGGCGAACGTTTGCATGATGTGCCGGGCGCCGCCGGGTGTCCCGGAGCTTTCGGCCCCATTCGCTTCCTTCGGCTTGTGGAGTCCGAAGCCAGCCGTTCCAAGGCACAGCTCCGAGACGCGAAGGCCAGAGCGGCCGAACAATTTATATCTCATCACTCTTCCTCTTTCGGGGCCAGGCGCCGACTGCAAGATGCGATCGCCAGCATGTGACTGTAGTCCGATCGACTTCGCGACTAAGAGCATTGGTAGGACCAAAATAGCGAGCTGTCGATAGTGCCGGAAAACCAGACGCAAGGACATGCATTGTCCTGAACAGGATGATTGTCATCCAGGACACTTGCCGGCGACACAAACCGAAAATTGGTTTGACCAATACTCGGGGCTGTGTAGATTGGGGTATGCATTGCCGCAAAGCGTGTTGGATGTTTTTCTGTTGAGACGGGAGCCGCGAGTGAATCGATACAACGCTTCAGATCTCAGCCGCTGGAGGTCAGATGGCGCCGCGCTGATGCCCGGCTTCTTCACTAAATCGGAAATAGTTCCTGTGCTGGACGACTTCGGAATTTTGTTCTCCGGCGGCCAACCCCAACCCCACGCGGCCGTCGAAAACACCAAAGGCAAGGACGTCCGAATGCCTTCGCGCGTGCAGTTTGAGCACACGCGGATGATGCCGTTCGATTGTTCTCCTGCACTCAACCTGCTCGCACTACACCCCGCACTGATTGCCTTCGCGCGTGAGGCGCTTGGAACGGAGGATGTCAGGCTTTATCAGAGCATCAGCTGGGCGAAGTTTACTGGGCAAGCGGATTTCGACCAGCCCTTTCATATGGACTATTACAACCATACGCTGACGACGATCGGGGATGACCCATGCCAGCGCACAGTGAACTTCTCGATATATGCCACCGATGTAACGGATGAGCACGGCTCCATCCGCTATGTGACCCGAGGAGAGGGCGATGAGATCTGCGGGCCGATGAGGCCTGGAATGCCTGACGTTTCACAGCAGGACGCGCTTCGGCGGATTGAGCGTTCCGGGGCGGGCCCCAGTGGTACGGTGTTGGCCTATTCGTCCGACATCTATCATCGCGCCACCAACCTCACTGCGCCTGAGGGCAGGCGCTATGTCTTGTTCGCAAGCTATAAGGCGGCGGAAAATGACGCCGTGGATTTCGTCGCTTGGCCGAGCAGCGTTCCGCGCGAATGGTCAAGATTGTATTCGGCCGATGACAATCCCTGGAGGCATTTCTTCGAGCACGCCAGTCCGGAGCAACTCGCCTGCCTGAATGTGCCGCTGCCGGGAGATCGGTTCTGGACCGAGGTAACTTTGGCGAGGACGCAAACGCGATGGCCGCGATGGGATGCGACGGCTTGGCGCCGGGCTATCGCGTAGTCGGTCCGGGCGGTGAAACGGTGTTCATGATGGGCGGGCTTTGAGAGGAGGTATTCAATGGAGACGGAGCCATACATTCAGCAAGATGTGCTGACGTTCCTGAAGGAAAAGGAGGGTCAGCCCCCGCCACCGAACATGGATGAAGTCTCGCCATCGAGCGTAAGGGCGATGATGGATGAAATGTTCGCACTCCTGAACAAGGGGGGGCCTCCTGTCGGGGAGGTGAGGGACACTTTGCTCGCCGGTGCTTTCGGCCCCCGGCCGGCGCGCCTCTACAAGCCTGTCGCCTCGAATGCGCCGTCAGCCTGCATGATCTACTTTCATGGCGGCGGCTGGGTCATCGGGAATCTGGAAACCGAGGACCGGAAACTGCGCCATATTGTCGACGAGAGCGGCATATGTGTGCTGTCAGTCGATTATGTCCTTGCTCCGGAGCATCCTTTTCCGGGGCCGGGAGATGACTGTATCGCCTGTGTCCGGGACGCACTGAACCGGGCAGGGGAGCTGGGCATTGATCCGGACAGGATCTTTCTGGGCGGAGCTTCCGCCGGTGCAAATCTCGCTCTTGTCGCAGCGCTGGCTCTGCGCGATGCCGGAATTCAATTGGCCGGATTGTTGTTGTTCTATGGCGCGTTCGATCTGACCTACTCGGGTCGGTCGATGGATCTGCTCAAAAGCGGATATTTCTTGGAAACGGAAGCGATGTACCGGTTCCGTCGGCACTACTGTCCTGAAGAATCGAACTGGCGCAAGCCTGAGGCTTCCCCTCTGTTCGGGAACTTCCAGGGATTGCCGCGCACATTTATTTCAGCGCCGACGGTCGATCCCCTTTTCAATGACAGTACCCGGCTTGCGGACCTGATGGAGGCGGCTGGCGTGAAGGTCGATCTGCAGGTCTATGAGGGCGCCATTCACGGGTTCACGATGTTTCAGGAACGCTTCAGTTGCGCTCGGCAAGGGGTAGCAGATGCGGCCGCCTTTTTGCGTTTGGGCGCTCATTAATTCTGCACAGGAGTCGGGCGGCGACGTTGCCCAAAAGGCACAGTTGGTTTTAGATGTTACTATATTGGTCGGGCCAATATAGACTGGTGCGGTTTTCTGACGACGGTTCGTAATGTCTAACATGGTGCCGAGAGGAATAAGCAGTGAGACACATCAATCGGAAGAGCTATCTGACAAGTGCTGCTTTGGTACTTGTGCCTGCCCCGTTACCGGCGATCGCGCAGGCGAACCGCACGGAGGGCGAGGGGCTAAGCTGTGTCGTTGACGGTGATGTGAGGCTCACGCCTCGGAACGCGGAAACCACACAGGCTCATTCGAATTAGGTCGCAGGAGTCGTCCATGATAACTCGAAGGGCCCTCAATCAGTTTGCTTTGACGTCTTTGTCGATCGCCGCCTTGGGTTGCGCGTCGCCGCCCAAAGATCGCCGCCCGAATGTGTTGCTTGTAATGGCCGATCAATGGAGAGGTCAGTCGATGGGCTACGAAGGAGACCTCAACGCTGAAACGCCATCGTTTGATCGCTTCGCTCGCGAGAGCGTGAACTTCGATCAAGCTGTTTCGGGATGCTCAGTGTGTTGTCCGGCGCGCGCCAGCTTGGTGACGGGGCAATATCCGCTGACCAATGGCGTCTATATCAATGACGTGCCACTGCGGCCGAGTGCGCCAACTTTGGGCGAAGTGTTTCGCACTGCCGGGTATCGAACGGCGTATGTCGGCAAGTGGCATCTTTACGGCAGCCCGGACGGTCGCTGGGAGCGACGAGAGGATTTTATTCCGTCGGAATTTAGATTCGGTTTCGATTATTGGAAGGCGGCCGAGGCCACACACGACTACAATCGCTCATTCTACTATGACAACAACGATCCGGAGAAGCGATACTGGGAGGGATATGACGCGTTCGCGCAGACTGAGGATGCGTGCAGGTTCATCCAAGAGAATGCCGGTCAATCCGAACCGTATTTCATGATGTTGTCCTGGGGTCCGCCGCACTTCCCACTCCACACTGCACCAGAGCGCTATCGAGCGATGTTTCGTGACCGACCGATTTCCTTGCGGTTGAATGTGCCAGATGAACTGGCGGGTGCGGCGACGGCAGACCTGCGCGGTTATTACTCGCACATGGCTGCATTGGACGATTGCTTCGCCCGGGTTCTAGACGTCGTGGAAGCTTCGGGGCAAGTTGAAGACACCGTCGTTGTCTTCACGTCCGACCACGGAGACATGATGGAGTCTCAAGGGTTGAGCCACAAGATGGTCCCTTGGGAAGAATCCATTCGTGTCCCGTTCCTGCTGCGCTATCCTCGTATACACGGCACAGCCGGAACGCGGTGCGGCGCGCCGCTCAATTCGCCCGATATCATGCCCACTTTGCTTGGCATTTGTGGCCTGCCCATTCCGGGCTCCGTGCAAGGTAGCGATTTCGGAACGGCTCTCTGGCGGGGAAACGTACGAAATCTCCCCGAGTCAGCCTTCCTCAATAACGTTGTCCCGGCGCAAGTGCGCCAATACGGCTTTGCAGAGTATCGCGGCGTGCGCACCCGCTCGCATACGTATGTGCGGTCGATCACAGGTCCGTGGCTGCTCTATGACAATACAAATGATCCGTATCAGAAGCAAAATCTGTGCGGTCGGGCGGACTTGGCGTCGCTGCAGGAGCAGTTGGAAGAGGAATTGAGAAGATGGCTCGATCTGCTGGATGATGACTTCCTCCCCGCCGACGAATATCTTCGACGGGACGGTCTAAGTCATTATGTGGAACTGGAAACGCCAATCAGCTATCAGCGTAGTCCTTGGGCGGACTGGGAGTCGACTCTGCCGACACCGGATGGTCCTCCCGATGTCCGATCCTCATTAAAGGAGTTGTTCGCCGCCCCCGAAGCGGCGGCAGTCGTTGAGACAGTTCTACCGGGACTGCGAGAACACTTGGTCGTTGCCTTCGCAGGGCGCGGCTTTTCACTGAGCATGCTGCACCAATACGGACCTGTTCGACCAGGATTTCCGCAAATCTCTGACATGCAGTTCGCGGAACTTGAGCGCAGGCTCGCTCAGCCCTCTAAGCAACAAACCAAATGAGTCCAACGGTCAATGAGCCCAGTCAGGGATATCCAGATTGATGGCGCTTTTGGCCCCCGTCGGCGCGCCTCTACAATCCTGTCGCCTCTGATGCGCCGTCAACCTGGTTGATCCACTTTCATGGCGGCGGCTGGGTTATCGGGAATCTGGAACCCATTGGACCACCTCTGAATCGACAGTACACGACCGGCGGATCGTATGAAGGCTGCCAGAGTGGCGGTGGATCTACGGATCTATGAGGGCGCCATTCATGGCTTCACCGTGTTCCAGGACCGCTTCGCCTGTGCTCGTCAGGGCGTCGCGGATGCGGCCGAATTCCTTCGGACCATCTAACGGCTCATGTCTGAAAATGCTGCGCCGCCGCCGAAAGTAAACGTTGCTAAAACGGCGCAGTTAGTTTCATTCGAAACCATATTGGTCCGGCCAATGTTGACAGATGCGGATTATTGACGATAGGTTTTCGTGTCGAACATGTTACCGGGAGGAAAAAGCAGTGAGACAAATCAATCGGAAAAACTGTTTGCTAAGTGCCGCGCTGGCACTTGTACTCGCGCCCTTGCCCGCCATTGCGCAGGGGCCTGAAACAACGTCCGGTACGCAGGAGCGGGAAACAGCGTCCGGTATGCAGGAGCCCGAAACAGCGTCCGACACGCAGGAGCCGGAAACAGCGTCCGACACGAAGGACCTGCGTGTGGCGAAGATCGTCGTTACCGGATCGCGCATCCAAAATCCGGGCTACCAGGCACCAACGCCGGTCACTGCGGTCGGTGCACAGGAATTGCTCACGACGACCCCGTCCACGGTCGCCGATGCTCTGAGGCAGTTGCCGTCCTTGACCGGCCAGTCTGCCTTGGGCGGCCGCTCATATTGCTGCGCGGCCGGGACGGCATCGGCGGGTGCCTACCTCGAGCTTCGCCAACTGGGTCCAAATAGAACGCTCGTGCTGCTGAACAGCAATCGGCTAGCGCCGTCCATTTCCAGTGGTGTGGTGGACGCCAACGTTTTACCTGAGCTTTTGCTGCAGCGTGTTGATGTCGTCACCGGCGGCGCTTCGGCCGCCTATGGCTCGGACGCCGTCGCCGGAGTGGTCAACTACATCACGGACACCGAGTTTGAGGGCCTGCGCGCCAATTTGCAGTATGGCATATCAGGGTACAGCGACGATGAGCAAATCAAGGCTGGCATAGCTGGCGGGACGTCCGTGCTCGACGGGCGCGGGCACATCATATTCAGCCTCGAGCACTATGAGGCGGCGGGTATTCCGAGCCTGCTAGATCGCCCACAAAGCGCTCAGATGTGGGTGTTGGCGGGAGCGGGCACTTTGGCCTCGCCGTACTACGATGTTGCCGACACGCGTTTCTACACCGGAACCACCGGCGGCTTGATCGTCAGCTCCAATGGCCTGCCGTTCAATTTCGGTTCCGCGCCTCTTGCGGGGACGCAGTTTTTGCCCGGCGGTGCATACGGGCCAACGAATCTTGGAACAATCCTGCCTCCCGGCGCACCCAACGCGGTTGGTGGCGACGGCTACTCGCCGAGCGGGGCCATGCAGCCGCTGGGTGAAACAGAAACCAATCGGCTTTACGGCCGCTTCGGCTACGATTTCTCCCCCACTCTGCACGGCTACGTGCAGCTAACGGGCGCACTCAACAGCGCGCAAAACCAATACGGATGGCCAGCCTTTAGCGGCAACAGCGGCACACTTTTGGAAATGTTCAGCGGCAACCCGTTCATGCCCGCGGGTTTGCAGAGCACGATGACCACGAACGGGTACACGTCTTTTTTTATGACGCGCTCAAATCGAGAAGGCGGCGCCTCCTACAATACAACCGACACCACCTACTATGACATTTCCGGTGGACTCTCAGGCGAACTCGTCGGCGACTGGACTTGGGACGCCTACCTCGGATACGGGGAGACCAAGCAGGAGGGCGCTGAGCACAACGCGGTCAATGTCGCGCGCCTTCTGGCGGCTGCGGATGCGGTCGACAATGGAAGTGGCAGCACGGTTTGCCGAGTGACGCTGACCAGTCCTGGCAGCATCTATGACGGCTGTGTCCCGATAAACCTGTTTGGCTTTGGCGCGCCGTCTCAGGCGGCCCTCGACTATATTACTGGCACAAATGAAAACTCGACGACGAGCGCTCAGCAGGTGCTGGCGCTCAATTTCCAGGGTACTTTGTTTGAGCTTCCGGCCGGCCCCGTTTCGGTCGCGACTGGCGTCGAGTGGCGCAACCGCGAATTGTCTGGGACCTCCAATCTCGTCGCGACTTCCCAGATTGATCCCGCTACCATCCGTGGACGATCAATGAATGTGACGTTGTGCCCGACGCCAACGGCGTGCCGCTATGGCGGCTGGATACAAGGCAATGTCGGCGAACAGGAACAGGTTAGCGACACGGTGCAAGAACTCTACTTCGAGACGATTGCACCGATCACAACCAATCTCGAACTCAACGGGGCGCTTCGCTATACGGACTACAGCAATAGCGGCGAGGTCAGCACCTGGAAGGTCGGGGTGAGCTATGAGCCGATCTCCGACATAAGGTTCAGAGCCTCGCGGTCGCGCGACATTCGTGCGCCCAATCTCTTCGAGTTGTTTGCCAGCCCCTCCACCGGCTTTGCAGCATTCACCGTCAATCCGTTTACGGGCAATCAGATTCCCACGATTCCGACAATTACCGCGGGCAACCCTGATCTTCAGCCCGAGATCGGCGACACCTCAACTGTCGGGGCCGTTTTCCGGCCGTCCTTCCTGCCGGGCCTGAGCGCCTCGATAGACTATTACAACATTGAACTGACCGACGGCATTGTCACTGCGCGAACCGTGCCGCGGGTTCTGACGGACTGCAACAACGGAGACGCCACCGCTTGCGCTCAAATCGTTGGAGACCCGTCAGTCGACAACATAACTTCAGTCAGCCTCTTGCAGACCAATGCCAGCGTGCAGAATCGTTCGGGAGTGGATTTCGACGTGAGCTACACTCGCCCAGTTGGAAATGCCGATGTGACGTTCCGGCTGCTGGCGGGTTACATTGACGAGGCGGACTCGGTTTCAGGCGGAGTGACCACCGAACTTGTCGGGCTCTCAGTACCGGGGATGCCAGAATGGCGGGGCCTGTTGTCGGCGACCTACGATCAGGGACCATTTTCGCTCACCGTTCAGGAGCGGTATATCGGCTCAATGCTGAAGGTCAGCCCGGCAGGCGGCGGCGTGTTCCGAGACCCGACCGTGCCTGAGATCTTTTACACGAATCTCTCTGCAGCGTACGCTTTCGAAGCGCAAGGTGGAAACATGCAGCTCTATGCAACGGTCAACAATTTGTTCGACCAGGAGCCGCCGCTCATGCCGACAACGCTGTCCGGTGTCGGCTATCCAACAATCCCCGGCCTCTACGATCTCAACGGTCGCTACTTCACCGTTGGCATCCGTGCTGAGTGGTAGGCGGCAATCGTGGGTTTGATCCGGCGGGCGCGTCAAGCAAGGCTTGGCGCGCCCGGAATCGCAACAGCATCTTGCTCTCGATATCACACGGTTGCGGCGTGCCCGACTGTTCTGGGTAAAGACGGACCTGGCAATGCCTAAATGCCACAGTTAGTTTCAGATGTTAATAAATTGGTCGGGCCAAAGTTGACAGATGCGGTTTTTTGACGATGGTTTGTGATGTCGAACATGTTACCGGGAGGAAGAAGCAGTGAGATACATCAATCGGAAGAGCTATCTGACAAGTGCCGCTTTGGCGCTTGTGCTTGCGCCGCTGCCGGCGATTGCGCAGGAGCCTGACGCCGCTTCCGACACGCAGGAACTGCGTGTGGCGAAGATCGTTGTGACTTCTCGCAAGGTCGAGGAGGACCTCCAGTCCGCTCCGCTGGCGGTGACAGCATTTGGTGCGGCCGAGATTCAGGACGCAGGTCTCGCCAACATCGAAGATATCGCGCTACTCACCCCGGGTCTGACTTTCGCTCCTCTGTTCGGGGGCGCGGGTAGTATTCCGGTGGTCCGGGGTCAATCTACATCCATCGGCGAGTCCAATGTGGGATTTTTCGTAGACGGGGTCTACCAGTCATCGCGCGCCGCTATGGATGCCCTGCTTGCGGGCAACATCGAGCGTGTCGAGGTTGTGAAGGGGCCACAAAGTGCCCTGTACGGAAGAAACACATTCGCAGGCGCCATCAACTATATCACTCGCAAGCCTTCCAGGAATCTCGAAGGCGGCGTTGAAACAACGCTGGGGGATTACGGTCTTCGGGAAGTGCGCGGAAACATCAGCGTTCCGATGGTTGAGGACCAGCTCTACTTCCGCGGAGGTGCATCGCATTATAGACGTGACGGGTACTTCGACAATGAACTCACGGGCGGCGACCTCGATTCACGCGAAACAAATGTTCTCTCGGCCTCGTTTGAGGCGACCCCGTCGGCTTCGCTTGGTGCAGTTCTCCGGATTGCCTACGAAAATACCGCGAATGGCGACAGTCCGCTGCGCTTTCTCGAGAACAATGCCGCACCGGGCAATCCGACACCTGCGCCGCTTCCGCCGGCGTTCCAGCTTTATGCCGGAGAGATGCTTGCTCCTGGCAGCGGGTATGGCGTGTCGCCGGGCGGCTTTGATCGGCAGAACACATCTGTCTCACTGGCCGTCGACAAGGAGTTCGACAGTGGCCTGACGCTCACATCGATCACAGGTTATGTGGAGCTGGAAACAGAGCAGAATGTCGACAATGACTATGAAGCGCGCTCGATCCGCTACTCCCGGGCAACAGCAGACCTCGCCGAATTCAGCCAGGAGCTTCGCCTGGCGTCGTCTCCGGATGGTTCGCTACGCTGGATGGTCGGTGCATACTACTATGATCTGAGCTCGGATGGTCGCATAACCGATACGTTTGTTGATGGGGCATTTGCGCTTGCTCAGGCTCTGTCTGTGACGCCCTTGGCGGGGTTGCTTCCAGCGGGCGCGATCACCACAAATGATGAGACCACGACCAGCTACGCTCTCTTCGGCTCACTTAGCTACGACTTGACGGACCGGCTCACCGGCACTTTCGAAGGGCGATGGACCAATGAAACCAAAGACATCGTCGCTACACAGCAGAGCCCCCTTTCACCTGCAATCGGCGTGTTCGCCGATAGCGCTGAATTTGAGAACTTCGTACCCAAGTTCATACTAGACTATCAGTACAATGATGACCTTATGGTCTATCTAAGTGCGGCCAAGGCCACCAAGACGGGCGGCTTCAATATCGATGTGACGGGTAGCGGGATCCTGCCATCAGAGAGGGTATACGACCCCGAGGAGAGTTGGACCTATGAAGGAGGTTTCAAGTCTACCCTGGCCGATGGCCGGATGACCCTCAATGGCGCCGTGTACCATATCCAATGGACCGACCAGATCGTCCGGGCGCTTGGTGCGACCTTTGCGACCCTGAATGCCAATGCTGGCGAAACGTCGATCACCGGTGTGGAACTTGAAACGCGTGCGCGTTTGGCGAGGGGACTCGATCTGACAGCTGGCTATGCCTATACCGACAGCGCCTATGACAAGTATACATTTGGCGCGCTTGCGGGGCTGGGGCTCGATCCGGTGCTGGACGGCAAGCCTCTGCAATGGGTTTCGGAACACCAGTTCAATCTGTCCCTTCAGTACCAGAAGCCGGCATTTGGCGACTGGGAGTGGATGGCGCGCGGCGATCTGGCCTATTTTTCAGATCAAAGCACCGTGCAGACCGCCGATGCCTATGTCGGCGATACGACTCTGGTCAATCTGCGGACAGGCTTGTCGAATGATGACCTCTCGGTTTCTTTCTGGGTGAGAAATCTGTTTGAGGAGGATACTGCTGTGACCGGTGTGTTCCTTCCTAATCAGGCAAGTCGCTTCGATACCGCTAATGGTCTGGCGACACCCGCGCCCGTTGTCGGCTTCGAGGCATTCAACGGCCTCGTCACCGCCAGGGATCCGCGAGCCTGGGGTGTTACGCTGCGCAAGTCCTTCTGATCGGGCATGGAGTTACAGGCTGATGAAAGCCGAAGAAAGTCTGGTTTTCCGGTACTTCATCAGCCTGTCCCTCCTTCTGCCTGCAGCTTGCGCGACAGATGGGGCGGCTCCGAAGCATATCCTCTCAGATGAGATCGAGCGGCTCGGCACCTATTCACATGCGGTGCAGGCGGGCGATTTTGTATTTGTTGCCGGAATGATAGCGCACCGGAAAGGGGAGGGGCTGGCGGCTGGCGAAATCGATGTCCAGGCGCGAACAGCCTATGACAACCTGGCTTCGGCGCTTGAGGCATCAGGCCTTGCTTTGTCCGATGTGGTCAAGGTGACCGTCTACCTCAAGTCATCTGGCGATATGGCGATCACAGATCGGATCTTTGCAGAGAATTTCCCTGACAGACCGCCAGCACGAACAACAGTGCCAGGTGCCGATTGGGGCCGCGACGATATTCTGATCGAGGTTGATGCCATCGCGTATCGCAGACAGTGAGCGTGCATCCACGAGCAGGAAGGGGCCGAAGCCATGAAGCGCAGAGACGTATTGGTGGGGGGTGCCGGCGCCGTTATCGGCATTGCGGCGACCAGCGTGTTACAAGCCAGCCGGCCAGCTCTTGCGACAGGGCCTGAGCGGCGTGAAGGAGGGGCATTTGAAGCAAGGCTCGTGGCGCTCGGCATTGAGCTGCCGGCTGCGCCGGCCCCGGTTGCGACTTATGTCGGTTGGAGGCGGGCCGGAGCGGTTGTCTACATTGCCGGACAGGGACCTGCCGACACAGTCGGTCAGGATGCGTTTGGAAAACTCGGCCACGGGCTCGGCATCGAGGGCGGCTACGCTGCGGCCCGAGGTGCGGCGCTGAATGTTCTCGCCCAACTCAGGTCAGCATGCGGAGGATCTCTGGACCGGGTCGTCCAATGCCTGAGTATTACAGGCTATGTGAACTCCGCAGACGATTTTACTGATCAACCAGCCGTTCTCAACGGAGCAAGCGATCTTTTTGTCGAGGTGTTCGGCGAGGCCGGAAAGGCCGCGAGAGCAGCGATCGGTGTCAATACGCTTCCATTCGGAATTGCCGTCGAAGTCGAGTCGGTCTGGGAAGTCCTGTCAGGTGACTGATCCCATCCGGCGAGAGCGCTTGTCGTCTCGGCTGGTGGGTGCGCGCATGCCTGTCGTGTGGACCGGCAGGCCCCGGTCAGATTGTCCCGGGCTTCCTGATTGCGACGGCGAACGAAGCCTGATTGGCGGCAAGACCGGATCGGAGACGATGCAGCTTCATGGCTGGGGCGCTGCGAGTGCAGAAGCGGATATCTCCGGGACTGTCTGAACGCCGGAAAGGGACATGGTTGTAACCAAATCCTGCTTGAAGTTTGATAGAAGGTTGCGGAGGCCGCGTTCGCCGCCGCCCGCCACGGCCCATATCCATGGGCGGCCGATCATTGCGGCAGAGGCTCCAAGCGCAATGGCCTTCAGAACATCCTGACCGTTGCGCACGCCGCTGTCGATGAGTACCGTAGCCCGTCCTCTGATAGCTTCAGCGATACGCGGTAAAACTCGTAAAGTCGGCGAAACGCTGTCAAGTTGCCGGCCCCCATGATTGGATACGATAATGGCATCTGCGCCGACATCTGTTGCGCTGATCGCGTCTGCGACATTCAGGATGCCTTTGATCACGAGATCGCCCGGCCAGATCGACCGAATCCATTCAATATCTTTCCAGGTCACGCTTGGATCGAGTTGGGCATCAAGCCAGGATTTGAACGCGGCTGGTGTTCTCGCATTTGGCACGTATTCGGCAATATTGCCGAATACAAGAGGACGCCCGCGCAGCCCAACATCCACTGCCCAGGCCGGATGTGAAGCATATTCAACCAGTCCGGCTCTCAATCGGCCGGCGAGTCCGAGGCCGCCGGCCATCCCGTTCCGAACATCGCGGTACCGGGTGCCGACTATGGGGAGATCAACAGTGAAGACCAGAGTCCGGCATCCAACATTCCTTGCGCGCTGCAATAGTTCCGAAACGTGGCCCCTGTCCTTCAGCATGTAGAGCTGGAACCAGAATGGCTGTGTGGTCTGCGAAGCAACTTCTTCCAGCGGACAGATTGAAACCGTGGAGAGGCAGAACGGCACATTTGCGGCTTCTGCGGCCCTGGCCGCCTGGACTTCCGCCCGCCGCGCCATCATTCCTGCCATACCGACAGGCGACAGGGCGAGGGGCATCGCAACTGCCTGCCCGAACAGTTCGGTTCTGGTGTCGGTCATGCTTACATCACGCATGACCCGCTGATTGAGCAGGACGGATCGAAATGCGCCTGAATTTGCGCGAAGTGTCTCTTCATCGATGGCGCCGCCATCGATATAGTCGAATAGGGGCCGGGGCAGCCTTCGTTCCGCGAGGCGCCGGAAGTCGTCGGAGGTTGCGGGTACGAGGTCCAGTGTGGGCATGTTACAGATGCGTTCGATCTTGTGTTTCAACATTCGGCGTGTGCGACTGTTCCAGTCAGTCCGCGAACACAATTGAGTTCCGGGCAAATTCCGGATAAGGCTAATTGGTCGGACCAGTCAAGCGCCGACTGGATGCGGTCTCAATGTCGGCGCGCCGCTTACCTGAGTATGAGACAGGGGGCCGGCTCCTCGCTATAATTATCGTTCGTGGAGATTAAGCTGTGGAGAGACGAATGGCCAGGAAGGCTGCTGATGAAAAACAATTGACGCGCTCGCCTATTGGTCCTACCAATAAGAAGAGCAGGAATTCCAGTATGACAACTTCCAGTAAAGTTTCCGCAGCGCCTGCGGATCCTCCTATGATGTTTGCTGACAGGGCGGGCGGTCCCGCCGTGCTGGCCAACCAGATTATGGACAATATACGCTCCGGAGTCTGGAACGCCGGTGACAAACTTCCCACGGAGCGGCAAATGGCGCTGGACATGGGGGTTAGCCGCTCCTCGCTGAGAGAGGCATTGCGGGCACTGGAAATTCTCGGCCTCCTGCGCATGAGGCAGGGGAGCGGCGTCTACGTGTCAAGTCTGGATGCGGATGTAATGCTCATTCCGCTTCACCTTTTTGTCACGCTCGAACCGGCGAATGTCGAAAGCCTGTTTGAAGCACGGATGATCCTCGAATCAGAAGTGGCCGCGCTCGCCGCTTCAAGGATCACCGACAATCAATTGGCACGCCTGCGCGAGACGGTCGTGTCACCGCCAGAACGCCGCGAGGATATCGAGAAATTCATCGAAGCCGATGTGGCCTTCCACAATGTCATAACCGAAGTCGCCGACAATCCGATCCTGGCGAGAATGGTGACAAGCATCGAATATCTCGGTCGGGCGAGCCGGCAACTCACCGGATATGTACCAGGGGTACTCAAACGCAGTGCCCGGGACCATAAGGCTATTCTTGACGCCATGGCAGCACGCAGCCCGGAGCAGGCGCGCAGCGCGATGATGAAGCACCTTATCAATGTTCGCGAAGCCTACCGCAAACGTAACAAGTGACCCATAGGCAGGAACCGGGCTGAATATCTGATGAGCAGCAGGAAAGTCGATCCACGTATTTCGGATGTTCGCGCCTATGTCATCGACTCTAAGGGAGTCGGCGGGGATTATCATGACAGGGCAGATGGGCACTGGTTGGTTGATGGCGCCATATCCACTCCGATGTCTCTGTATGCAGACTATCGAAGATCCCGCACAAGCTGGGGTATCGCTGTTCTCGGGTCAATTCTTGTCGAGATCGAATTGGAAGACAGGACAGTTGGTATAGCGACGGGGCTCGGCGGTGAGCCGGCCTGCTTTTTGATCGAGAAGCATTTCAAGCGCTTTCTTGTTGGATCCGATTGCCGGGATATCAACAGGCTCTGGGACCAAATGTACCGGGCTTCGCTGCCCTACGGTCGCAAGGGGCTGGCGCCTGCTGCGATCAGTGTCGTGGATCTTGCCCTTTGGGATGTAGTCGGAAAATTGCGCGGCGAGCCAGTGTTCAACCTTATCGGGGGAAGGGTGCGTGACGAAATCCCGGCTTATATGACGGGCATTCGACCCGATGTGGCCCGTGAACTCGGTTTCTGGGGCGCCAAGGTGCCATTGCCGATCAGTCCGGCAGCAGGGCCAGAAGGTATGGTCCGCAATGTCGAGGCGCTTGCAGAGTACAGGTCAATGGCAGGGCAGGACTTCCCCTTGATGGTCGACTGTTACATGTCTCTGGATGTTCCGTATGCGGTCGAGCTGGCGGCCAGATGTCGGTCGAAAGGTGTTGACGTCCATTGGTTTGAAGAATGCCTCAATCCGGACGATGTCGATGGACATCGTCTTCTCAAGGAAAGGGCGCCCCTGGAGCGCTGGACCACAGGAGAGCACGAATACACACGCTACGGTTTTCGAGAGTTGCTGCGACACCGTGCCGTGGACATTCTTCAGCCGGATGTCATGTGGGTTGGCGGGTTGACGGAACTGCTGCGGGTGTCCGCGATGGCGGCGGCATATGACGTGCCGGTGGTTCCACATGGGTCTGGCAATTACAGCTATCATTTCGTGGTTTCCCAGCCGCACTCTCCTTTTGTAGAGTATCTGAACTCCAGTCCGGGGTCTGATGAAGTCAGTCCGGTATTTGGCGGCCTGTTCGTCGATGAGGCGATTCCGGTGAATGGAAAAGTGAGGGTTTCCGACGCGCCGGGATTTGGATTGGAACTCGACCGGCGCGCTGCCAACCTTATTCGGCCTTACGAGGCATAGTATGGCAACACAGTTCGACCTAAACGGCAGAAACGCAATCGTGACTGGAGGAGCCCGGGGGATCGGGCGGGCCACGGCTGAACTGTTTCTGAAGTCTGGCGCTGCGGTGGCGATCTGGGACGTAGACACAAAAGCTGGCGAGGCGGCAGCTGATGCGCTGAGCAGGTTGGGCCGGGCGATCTTTGTGCACGTGGATCAGGCGAATCTCGGTTCTGTCGAGACAGCCGCTGAGCAAACCCTGTCGATGCTTGGAGGGGTTGATATTCTGGTAAACAATGCCGGGATAGCGGGATCAAATGCGCCGCTGACACACTATGATCCGTGTGAGTGGAGCCGGATCGTACAGGTCAATCTTGTCGGCCTGTACTATTGCTGCCGGGTTGTGGTGCCGCTTCTCACCAGCAATGGCTGGGGACGGATCGTCAATGTTGCTTCTGTTGCAGGCAAAGAGGGCAATCCGACAGCGTCAGCGTACTCGGCATCGAAGGCAGGCGCAATCGCCTTGACAAAGTCACTCGGCAAGGAGTTGGCGACAACCGGCGTGACCGTGAACTGTCTGACACCGACAGCGGTCCGGACAGATATTTTTGCTCAGATGAGTGAGGAGCATATTGCCTACATGCTCTCCAAGATTCCGATGGGGCGCTTCGGTACTGTCGAGGAAAACGCGGCGATGATCGCGTGGATCTGTTCGGAGGAAGCAAGTTTTACAACAGCTGGCGTATTTGACACGAGTGGCGGCCGCTCGACCTATTGAAAAGGAAGAATGATGAAACTGGTTCGCTTTGGGCTGGCAGGTGGGGAACGCCCCGGTATTCTCGACCAGGACGGCAGAGTCCGCGACCTGTCGGAATTCGTTTCTGACCTCGAAGGGGATGTGCTGACGCGTGCAGGGTTGGAGCGCCTTAGTTCGATTGATCCCGCATCGCTCCCATTGGTGCCCGATGGCATCCGGCTTGGCGTTCCTGTCGGGCGGGTCGGGAAGATCATCTGTGTAGGACTCAATTACTCAGACCACGCCGCCGAGTCCGGTATGGAAGAGCCTGACGAGCCAATTCTCTTCATGAAGGCAACAAGTGCTCTGTGCGGGCCAAACGATGACGTTGTTCTGCCGCACGGCGCAGAGGCAGTAGACTGGGAAATCGAGCTCGCGATCATCATAGGAGATCGCGCGCGCAATATCGATGCTTCCCAGTCGATGAAACATATTGCTGGCTATGCAATCTTGAACGATCTCTCAGAACGTGAATGGCAGCTTGAGCGCGGGGGGCAATGGATGAAAGGGAAGTCATCTGACACATTCGCACCCGTCGGGCCTTGGCTGGTGACTTCAGACGAGATCGAAGATCCGCAAACCTTGGCCATGAGCCTGGATCTGAACGGAGTGCGCCTCCAGAACGGCTGTTCTGAGACTATGATTTTCCCTGTGGTGGAACTTGTCAGCTATATCAGCCGGTTCATGACCCTTGATCCCGGCGATATCATTTCAACCGGCACGCCGCCCGGCGTCGGTCTTGGCCAGAAGCCGCCTTTCTATCTCCGCGAAGGAGACGTCATGGAGCTCACCATTTCGGGACTCGGCAGGCAACGCCAGAAAACGGTCCGCGCAGTCGCTCAGTAAGCCCGCAGGGGTCATGTCCACCTGAGTGATGGAAATTGGGGCAGCCAAGCAGTGTGTCAGCTCAGGCCGCGCGGTGTAAGTATCTCTCTGGAAAAGTGGATTTTTGGCCTGACGCGGGTGTCCGACTGCCGCCTTGGGACTTTCGCATCAATTGCCGGCATAGGGGGAGGCCAATTTTGGCCGACCATTCAGTATGGGTTTTTTGGAATTGCCAGTTCGAAAGGGGCCAATGGTACGCCATCGAGATCGAACAAGGTCGTCAGCGCACTGTCCGCCCACAAATAGCGCAGTTTGAAGTCATTCGCGGCAACATCCAACTCGACCTGATTTGGAGCCGTCGGCCGGGCGTCAACGAACCGGCAATGATCCGAAAAATCGCAAAGTTCAAAGCCGATCGGCGTTCGGCTCCCACCAACCAATCGATAAGAAGTCGGCAATAAAAACTTTCAAAACGTCACCGGATCGAGCCAGGACGATCTCCCGGTTGGCTCCTGCCACCAAACTAGCAAGTGCGAGGCGCCTGCCGACTTCGCGCTTGTTTGCCGGATGAATATCGTATGGATCGCCGATATCCATGGTCGGGATTAGCCGCACGGCGGGATCGCGAAGCGCCACTTGCCGCTGGGCTTCGCGCAAAGCCGCCCAGTCCGACGGGTAAGGTGCAGACGCGTAGGGTCCGAATGCCGCCAACTGGACGATCAAGAACTCATTCCCGCCCATCCTCGCGCGCCAATCGGCAACGAGGGCTTCGAGTTGTCCGCCATAGCGAGAAGCGCGCGGGACATTGCTTTCCCCTTGATACCAGGCGAAGCCTTTGACGCGATATTCGCCGAGCGGCACGATCATGCCACGATCGAGCGTTGCCAGTCCCCCGCCGCCTCTCCACGGCGCGACCGGTACAGGCTGGATCGCCGCCAACGGTGCCAGCTGAGTGAATGTTGCAGTGTCATCAAAGGGGATGATTGATCCGTCATCAAGCTCAAGCCCACGCGGCTTAGCACCGTAAAATCCGCCTCCACCACCGGTATCGACGACCAGAACTTCGAGCACATTGCGGCCCTGTCGCAAAAGATCTGGCGCCACCGGATAGCGGCGAGGAGTGTCCCAGCCAGCAGTTTTGCCAACTACTCGGTCATTGAGCGTGGTCAGATCAATATCGTCAATCCGGCCAAGTACCAGCGCCCGTGCGCGCCGCGCGGTGGCAGCATCGACATTGAACCCGAACCGATAGGCGCCAGCCCCGTCGAACTTGGTCAGCGTAGGGAGGCCCCATTCCTCCCAGCCACCGCGAAGTGAACCGACCGGAACGGGTGGACTGTCCGGAGCCCGAATTGCCAACGACGCCAGCCATGCCTCTTGCTGCTCCGCAAAGCCTCGTTCCGCCGCGGCTGGGTCCAACGCGTAGGCAGTCAGTGCGGCAAGTTCGGTTTCATAGCCCCCGAGGCGCCGCAAACCTGCTTCGCTCAGCCAGTCTTCGATCCGAGATCCGCCCCAGGCAGCTGAGATCAACCCAACCGGCACATGCGGACTTCGGGTCCGCAGCGATTGTCCCATCGCATGGCAGACTCCAGAAAAGCCGGCAACGCTTTGCGGCTTGGCGATCTGCCACTCGGTCGCTCCAGCAAAGTCCCGAGACGGCTCCCGGCTGCGTTGGCGCGGCACCAGAAACAGGCGCAAGCCAGTATCTTCGCTCCGCGCAACAATGTCAGGACCGTTACTCTGCCGGGACGCCTCGAACTCCATATTTGATTGACCCGAACAAAGCCAGACGTCGCCGATTGCAATGTTGCTCAGAGAGATTTTTCCCCCGCGCAAGCCAGCGACGGTCAGACTTGTCGATAGCCGCGCGCGGCCGCTAGGCAGTTCAACACGCCAGTTTCCCTTGCTGTCAGCATCGGTCTCCCGCTTGATCTCATCAAGACTAACAGTCACCTTTTCGCCGGGTTCGGCACTGCCCCAGATCGGCACCGTCGTTTCGCGTTGGAGGACAGCACCATCGGAAAATGGGGCTGCCACTTTCAGTGGCCCAGCATAGGCTGCACAGGCAAGCCCGAACTGCAACACAAGCGCGCCTACCCATGTTCGCAGTCCAAGCATTTCAATTCCCGACGTTGAGATTTGTGTCCGGGTGGCGCAGCATCGCATCCCACGGCGATCCGCCATCCTGCGGCACCTCATTCCCCCAGTGAGTGACTGGCATCGGCAATGGGTCGAGCGACCGGACACCTTGATATGAGCCATATAGGATAAATATGGCAGCTCCAGAATCGAGTTGCGGGTCGAATTCGATAGGAAATACATTCGGCAGTCATTTTCAATTCATAGTCCTCGGTTTGGGGCGAACGACGAAGCGGCCAAGATCCTGTTCCGAGAGCTCGAACGGCAAATAGCAGCTCGGACCTCACGGGGGAACGTGTGATTCCAGTTCCGCATAGTGATGTGCAAGTATGTAAAAGGCCTCCTTGCGTCGGCCTGTTTCGCTGATGAGCCCCTTGCGGTTCCAACCGTTCTGATAGACTGGGTGCTGACGCCGGGGTGACTGGAAATCTTTGAGGATCCAGGGAGACATGCCGCGCAGGGACGGAATCTGCTCTGCCATAGCCAGCGTTTGCCGATAGTATTCTGCTTGATAGTCCTCTGAGAATTTCCGCTTCATGCTAGGATCGTGGAAACCGGCAAGCGCACCGGCACCAAATTCCGAAAATAGAAGGGGCTTGCCGTGTTCGTTCGTCCACCGAAGTGCATGCACATTCGCGAGCGGCATGTCACCATACCAACCATTGTAGGTGTTCACCGACATGACATCGAGCCACTCAGCAAGGGGGTCATCGATGTGTACCTCGACGATACCATCGCTTTCGGACTGAGAGGTCAACAGGGCTGCCGTCACGAGGCGTGTTCCATCGAGCCTGCGAGCGTCGGAGATCAGAGTTTTCAGGAAGCGGTTTCTCGCGGCGGAAACAGGTGTCTCGTTTGCAACGCTCCAGAGAATGATTGAGGCGCGGTTTCGGTCGCGGTGGATGCTTTCGGCGAGCATGGAACTTGCGGTGTGCAATGTCGCTTCGTTCTCCCATTCGATCAACCAGTAGACGGGCACCTCGCTCCAGACCAGCAGGCCGATTTCGTCGGCGAGACGTAATGTCGATTCCGAATGAGGATAATGCGCGAGGCGTACAAAATTGCCGTTGAGCCCTTCTTTGATTTCCGTAAGAAGCGCGCGGGCGGAGGCTTCTGACATGACCCTGGCCGGGGCGATGCCGAGTTCCTCTTCGTGCATGCTGATGCCGCGCAGAAAGATTGGTTCCCCGTTCAGCAGGATATCAAGCCCATTCACCTCAATTGTGCGAAATCCGATACGTTCGTTCAATGTGTCGTGGCCGGCGGTAACGATGACAGGATAGAGCTTGGGGTTTTCTGGAGACCAGCGGACAAGATCTTTTGGCACCACAGCAGTGGTATCAAACACACCGTTCACGTCAGTCTTTCCGGTCAGTGTAAGCTCCAGTTCCGGAATCTTCACGTATACGGATTGTCCCGAGCCATCGATACCATTCAATTGGACCGTAGCGGCGACTCGGCCATCCCTTGTCAGCCGCACCCAGGCATCATCAATGAAAGTTTGGGGCACTTCGATAAGGCGAACCTCGCGCGTGATGCCGCCATAGGTCTCCCAATCGGTCACCGGAGGCGGTACACTGAGCGGTGTGCGCGCAGAATCGACGCCAATCGTGATGTCGTTGCTGCCATTCAGAATTTGCTGTGTGACTTCATAAGTCGCCGGCGTGAAACCACCCTCGTGCGATCCTATGAACGCGCCATTCAAGTACAGGCGAGACGTGTAGTTTGCGGCCTCTATGCGGATAAAATACCGGCTCTCGTTGCGTGTTTGATGTGAAAAGTTGCGCGTATACCACATGAGACCATTGTAGTGGCGGAGACTATCGGCTTCGGTGTTCCACGATCCGGGAAGGGTGGTTCTTTCCGCGTTGCGCATATCGTATTCGAACAGTGCCGCCGGATCGTCACGCGTTGCGGCTTCGACATCGACCGGATCAAAGCGTCGGTGACCAATGCCCGCCTCGCCGCCGTGGAATCCAGATAGGCCGTCACGATAGGGGTCGATCGACCAGGCCCAGGATCCGGACAGGTCAAGTCCTGTACGGCTCGATGGATTCATCATGACATAGTCAGGAGAATTGTTGATTCTGGATGATTCAGCTTGTGCTGCGAGTGGCCAGACGGAGAGCATCGCTAAAGCGGCCACGGCCTTGATTGACGAACACATCATCTAACCCCTCGAAACATTGAAAGGTGACCAGGCTAAGAAACGCTTACGAAAACAGGATGCGAATGCTTCGGTGCAATCCACATGACCAATGACGAGTACTGAATCAGCCTGGGTAGGCAAAACCCGTCAGTATGCAGAGCGATTAGAAGTTGTCGCATTGGATCGTCGTAGTGATGAATTGGGGCGCCATGAATCACGGAGTGCGATGCTGATCTTCCTGGGGTGCAAACGATTCGACTCGATCACCAAAAGGCGGCGTAGATCAGCACCAGCACAATGCCAATGGTAACAGCAGCGATGTTGAAACCTGCGTGTGTGCGGAATTCTATGCCCGTGAGATCGACCGGTTGATTTTCGGCAGGTTTCGGCGTCACGAGTGATACAAGGACGCCAACGGCCAGGCACACAAGAAACACGCCCCAGATCCTGAGAACGAAAGGTACATCCGGCAATCCGATCTTCGCGAAAAGGTTCAGCAGGATTGAGCTGATGAGAAGCGCGATTGCACCCTGCATGTTCGCGCGTTTCCAGAAGAAGCCCAGAAGGAAAACGGCGACGACGCCTGGCGCGATGAAGCCCGTATACTCCTGGATCGTCTGGAATGCGCTTTCCATGCCGCCAAGGAATGGCTTGGCAAGCACGAGCGCAACCAGCATGGCCACGAGCGCGGCAAGCCGGCCGACGAGAACGTAATGGTTTTCCGTCTGGTTCTTCGCAATGTAGTCGCGATAAATGTCCATCGTGAAGATGGTCGAAATCGAGTTCATCATCGAGGCCAGCGAGGAAACGATCGCGGCGACCAGCGCGGCGAAAACGAGACCACGCAAGCCGCCCGGAACGAGTGTCATCAGCGCACCATAGGTGCTGTCAGGCTTTCCGGTGAGGGCTTCAAGATCGAGGGACCCATGCTGTGCAAGCCACAGAGCCGCGATTCCGGGAATGACCACGATCACAGGTATCAGGAGCTTGAGAAACGCGGCGAATGCCAGGCCTTTCTGGGCTTCTGCCAGACTTTCAGCGCCGAGGGCGCGCTGAATGATGTACTGATTGAATCCCCAATAGGAGAAATGAAGCACCCACAGGCCGCCGAGGAGCGTCCAGATCCCCGGAAGATCGCCATAGGATGGGTGTTGGTCGTTGAGGATCATCTTGAAGTGGCCGGGAAGCTCGTTCATCAAAATGGAAAATCCAGCGATCGGTCCTGCCTGTCCGCCAACCAGACCAAGAGAAATCCAGAGAATGGCGAAGCCGCCGAGGATCAGGATGACAACCTGAATGACGTCCGTCAGGGCGACGGCTTTCAGGCCGCCATAGACCGAATAGAGAACGGCGAATGCCGCAAGCGAGGCCATGGCTGGCAACGCGCTCCAGCCTGTCACGGTGCTGATGGCCAATCCACCGAGCCAGAGAATTGAGGTCAGGTTTACGGCCGTATAGAGAACGATCCAGAATACGGCCATGATGGATTTGATCTCGCCACCGAAGCGGGTTTCGAGAAACTGTGGCATCGTGAAGATCTGCCGTTCCAGGAAAATCGGCAGAAAGAATTTAGCGACAATGAGCAGGACAATCGCGGCCTGCCATTCATAGGCTGCGATCGCGAGCCCAACCACCAGGCCCTGGCCAGACTGCCCGATGATCTGTTCGGCGGAGATGTTTGCGGCAATCAGTGAGGCGCCAATTGCCCACCAGGGAAGAGCTTTGCCCGCGAGGAAGTAGTCCTCGGTATCCTTTTGGTGGCCCGCAGGCTCACGCGAGACGAGTACGGCAATTGCGAACAACGCAACAGCATAAACGGCAACTATGATAAGGTCTACAGGCTCTAGTGTCATATCGTTTCCTCCCCGACATGTTTGAATGTTCCGAGACGGTATTGTCCGTCGTCGGAATAGATCGGCCGGCGCCGCTTAAGCGGTCGTTTTTGCCAGAGGCCAAAAAATCCCTATACAGATCAGTTTTTGCAAGCTGCAGTCGTCTCCATTTTGCAAGCAAAAGGCGCATTCCGGCACGTGGTTTTCTTTGATCGCTTTGCCTGGATCCAGCGCGGAATGCCATAAGCGCCAACAGCAGCGGCCCGCGTCAGGATGCCCGAATGTTCATTCAGCTCAGCGGTCCCGGCGATGTGCACATGCCCAGTCATCAGAGAAGGGAAACCAACGGCAGAAGCTGTGCATCTTTCATGGCGATGGTCTGTGGATCGAAATAACAACGTTGTCAATACCTGCGCAATTCGCAGGACAGGGGGCAGCTTTTTGGAGCAAGCTGTATTTCCGTGTCAGATTGTTGCCTGCTGCAAACGCAGCCAAAGCGCCGCTCTGCAATCGGATCGTCCCACGGTTTCCGATGATCGAAGGCGTGGGGTCTCATTGTCAGGACTGGTGGATACGTCACAGAAGAATGCGGACATGGGTTGAGCGGGATGGTCAATTTCACGGCAAGTCACTTTGCAGGTAGCCCTACGACGAAGATTGCGCTTCAAGTTGGATCGACCGACGCTGATGCCTGATTGGCAGGATGAAGCAGCGCAGGGCATTCTGTAACATGGTGAAAAGGGAGCGTATTGGAATGCGGGGGTCGATGTTGGTTCTGTCGGTATTTTTCGGCCTGGGAGTCTGTTCACCGCCACCCGCCAATGGGGAAGGGGTGTCGCCCGCGCCCTTTGCCGACGAGATCCATGCATTTGCGATGGAGGACGAGATCTTCCCGCCAGCGCCGTGCGCCACATTATTTGTCGGTAGTTCAAGTATCCGCTTCTGGTTCCGGCTTAGGAATGATTTCCCGGAAGCGTACGTCATCCGCCGGGGTTTCGGAGGCGCAACGATTTCAGATATCAATCATTATTTCGATAAGGTCGTGGGCCGGTATCATCCCTCGCGTATCGTTTTCTATGCGGGGGAAAACGATCTGAATGCGGGCATGGCAGTCGAAGACGTTGCAAGCACGTTTCGCAAGTTCATGGACATGAAGGACTCCGCACTCGGCGCCACACCCGTCTATTTCATTTCGGTCAAGCCATCGGTTGCGCGTGCGGACGAGTTCCCTCTGCAGGCGGCGCTGAACCAAGAGATGGCAACGCTGGCCGAGTCGCGCGCCGACCTGACCTTCGTCGATATTGCAGAGCCGATGATGAAGGACGGAATGGTTGATCGCGAAGTGTATGTCAGTGACCAACTGCACATGAACGCGCGAGGGTACGACATCTGGCGAGACGTAATCCATCGCGCTCTGGAATCGGAATCTGCAACGGTGTCACCTTTTTGTCCCTAGATTCAGCGCTGGCGGGCACGGATGGGGCCGCCCGGCTAAACGACTCCAGCAGGTGCCGCGCTCGATTCTCGTTCGATCAGCAGGTGGTCGAGGCGTTCATGATGCGGTGAGAACTGACCGTTTGGTCGCTTGAGTTGCTCGACGATGAGTTCGACAGCGCGACTGCCCATCTCCTGAATCGGCTGGTGGATTGTCGTCAGAGGTGGCCAGATCCGGGCAGAAACAGGTGTGTTGTCGAATCCGGTAATCGACAAGTGTTCCGGGATCTCGATTCCAAGTTTGTGTGCAGCGAACAGGGCGCCCACGGCCATGTCATCATTGGCGCAGATGATTGCGGTCGGTCCCGGAGCTTTCGCAAGCGCTTCCCGCGCAAGGTCAACGCCTGACTTGAATGTGAAATCGCCCTGAAGGGATTCTATTTGCGAGGGGGGGATTCCGGCCTCTCTCATGGCGCGGAGCACACCGTCCCACCGTTGCTCGGCCGCAGAGTGACCGATCAATCCGCCGATGAACGCAAAGTGCCGGTGGCCAAGCTGGAGCAAGTGATCCGCTATTTCGAACCCTGCTCGTTCGTCATCAATTCCGACTGTGGCGGGGACGTTGTTGTTAGGTGACCCGGGCGCAATACACACGAGGGCGCAGCCTCGGTCTGCGATGAATTGGCACAGATTCCGGTCATCCGAAAATGGAGGGGTCAATATGATCCCTTCGACAAAAGCCTGATCAATCAATTCAGTGACCCAGCGACGCTCACCCCAATCGGGCCTTGCGATCCGCCGGGTCACCAGCTGCAGGCCCTGCGAAGTGCAAGCTCTCAGAGCGCCCAGCTCCAATGCAGATTCCCAATAGGAGTTCGGTTCTGTTTCCTGATCCACCGGGTGGACGATTGTAACGAGCTGGCTGGAGCCACCCGCCAGGGTCCGCGCCTGAACGTTGACTCTGTAATCGAGCTGTTCGACGGCTTTAAGGACGCGTTCGCGCACTTCTGCGCGGACGTTTTCGCCACCATTCAAAACACGGGAGACAGTCACGCGCGCGACACCGGAAAGTGACGCAACATCATCGATCGTCGGGCGCTTTTTCGTCATGGATTCTAGCCGTCCAGATGCCCGTCGTTCATGAACACACAGGGTATAGTATTGATTGTTGCACATACGAATATACCCCGAAGCGTGCAATGACAGTCCGAGCTTCAAACGCATGGCGGCGCTTCGCAGGCGCAACAATCGGAATGCGGCCGGTGCTTGGGCTTTTGCTCTGAACTGTTGCGCTGTAACCAGAAGGTGGCGGGGTGTCCGTTGCCAATCATGCCACTTGCTATTTTTGGATCCGATGGACCCTCGAGACCTCTCGTTCAGGCCTGTGTTCGCGTTCCAGTTCGCTATCGCGAACTTTGGCGCCTTCTTGGGGTGCCTGCCAATCCTGGCGATTCTTGTTCCGATGAAGGCACAAGAGATTGATCCTGGCGGAAGCTCGGACCTGCTCAGCTGGACCATCATGCTGGGTGCGCTCGTTGCCAGCAGTGTAAACTTGGCCGCAGGCTGGCTCAGCGACCTCACAAGTTCGCGTATCGGACGGCGAAAGCCGTGGATTGTGGCCGGCAGTGTGCTCACGATCACGTCGTATGCGTTAGTCCTGTCGGCCTCGACGCGTGTGCAGCTGGTCGGCGCAGTCATCGTTTTGCAGGCTGCTTTCAACATCATGCTTCCGTCACTGATCGCGTTGCTGCCGGATGAGGTTCCGGATGCGCGCAAAGGACTTGTCGCGGCCCTGCTTGCGGTAGGCGCGCCTTTGGGGCTCGGCGTCGGCGCGTTTCTGATGGGGATTTCAACCTTGTCACTGAGCCAGCGGCTCGCACTGCCGGGCGGCCTGATGGTCGTCTGCATTCTGCCTCTGTTGCTGTTCTGGAAGGAGCGGGCCGGCTCCGATATTCGCCGCCAGGAAGTCAGCAAAGTCGTGATCGAAGCGAAGGTCAGCGAAGCCGTAGTGGCCGAGGATCGCTGGCGCGATTTCTGGCGGATCTGGTGGTCGCGCTTCTTCGTGCAGATCGCTTTTTCGGTATGCCAGAGTTACTTGTTGCTGTTCCTGATCCGCGCACGCCAATTGGCAGATGTCGGAAGCGGCTTGCCGGCCGAAACGGTAGCGGGGCGACTGCTGCTTGTATCGACAAGCCTCTCCCTGCTGGTGGCGGTATTGATCGGCGCGGTGACAGACCGGTTCGGCAGGCGCAAGCTTTTTGTCGTGGCGGCGGGCTTCTTCGTCGCCGCCGGCATGGGATTGATGGCTGCTCAGCCCACGTTGACCGGGTTCGTTCTGGGGCAACTGCTCTACGGCGTCGGCGTCGGCCTCTACTCATCCGCTGAGGTCGCCCTGGCCGCAGAATTGCTGCCAACCCGTTTGCATGCCGCCCGCGATCTTGCTGTGCTCAACATCGGAAATGCCGTTCCGCAAGCGATAGCACCCGCTCTGGCGCTTGCGATTATCGGTAATTACGGAGCGGGCTATTCCGTTCTGTTTGGGGCAGGTTGTCTCTCGGCGATCGTGGGCGGGCTGATTGCGGCTCGGATTCGCACGGCGAAATAGCGGTTGGCATTACCGCGTCGGGGCGCGTGCGCTCAAATTGCAACACCTCGCGCGCCGGTATCGAACAGGCAGTTGAAAGTATTAGAAAAATAACACGATTGACATGTTGCATGCCGTGCTGGATAAAAATTGGAAGCGCTTCCAATGTCATCGACGGTCGCCTTTACCAAGGCAATCCGGGTCGCTGATGCCCACGAGAAGTCGCATCGGGAGGATACAAATGTCAGATTTCAGCATCACCAATGAAGGGGGCCGCTTCACCCGGAACTCCCGCCTTTTTCTCACAGCGTCCGCCTTGGCGCTGGTCGCGTGGTGGCCTCAGGCCGCCATGGCGCAAGTCAACGATTCTACCCCTTCCGTGGGGGAGCCAGATGAGGTCGTGCAGACGCAGGAGGCCGAATCCGCCGCCCGGACGCCGGGGGCAACGGGCGAGTCAGACCAGGTTCTGGAAAAAGTCTATGTCACGGGGATCCGCGGCGGCCTTGGGCGATCGCTGGATTTCAAGAAAAACGAGACATCTATCGTTGAGGCTATTTCTGCTGAAGACATTGGCAAGCTGCCCGACATTTCGATTGCGGAATCGATCTCACGCTTGCCGGGCGTTGCAGCTCAACGCGTCAACGGTCGCGCCCAGGTAATCTCGATCCGCGGGCTTGCGCCTGATTTCACGACCACGTTGCTCAACGGGCGGCAGCAGGCGAGTTCCGGCGACAACCGTGCCGTCGAGTTTGATCAGTACCCGTCCGAACTGCTGTCCTCGGTTGTGATTTACAAGACGCCCGACGCGCAGGTCTCCGGCATGGGCCTTTCTGGCACTGCCGACCTTCGCACGGTTCGTCCGCTCGACTTTGATGAGCGGGCTGTGGTGATGAACCTTCGTGGGTCAAAACTCAGCGGCGACCAGTTGAACGCCGATGTATCGAATTCCGGCTTGCGGTTCAGTGCCAGCTATATCGACCAGTTTGCGAACGATACGCTCGGTGTCGCTGTTGGTTTTGCGCATCTGGATTCGCCGTCGCAGAACCGGCACTTCAAGGCCTATGGTTACGAGGCCTTCGGCTTTGCGGTAACCCCCGACAGCGCCGACTCGGCGCTGATCCTGAACGGTCAGGAAGTATTCGCCTATTCCCGGGAGAACGTTCGCGATGCGGTCATCGGGATTGTCGAATGGGCGCCCAACGCGCAGTTGCACACAACGCTCGATCTCTACTATTCGAAGTTCGAGCAGAACGAAACAATGCGCGGCGCGCAGTGGTTCTCCAATGGATGGGCCGATAACGCCCAGTTCACCATCGACGAAACACGTGATGTTGGCGGCACGCTGTTCGCGTCGGAGGGCACGGTCACCAATATCGTGCCGCAGTTGCGCAACGACTACAATACGCGGGACGACAACCTGTTCGCTGCCGGGATCAATCAGGAATATCAGGCTACGGATCGGTTGGGCTTCGTCGCCGATCTGTCCTATTCGCGCAATTCGCGCAAAGAGCAGGTCCTTGAAACCTATGCCGGCTACGGATTGGGTGTCGGCGGTGTTACCGGTTCTACCCAGAACGTCGGGCGCACATTTGATACGTTCGGCTTCTCGCTGCCGGTGGAAGGTTACCCGACCTACACGAACGGCCTGAACTATGCCGACGCCGCACAAGTGTCGCTCGGCGACCGGGCGCCTTGGGGCGGCTGGGGCCATGACGGCGCGATCCGGTTCCCCGAGGTCGAGGAGACGGTCAAGTCGGTCGACCTGCGGGGCACTTACGATCTCGATGGCGTGTTCAAGAATGTGAAGGTGGGTTTGAACCTGACCGAACGTGACAAGAGCAAGCGAGTGGACGACTTTGACCTGTTCCTGCTCAATGGGCGCCAGCAGATCCTGGTCGATCCGCGATTCCTGGTTGATCCGACATCCCTCGACTTCGCCGGATTCGGCGATGTGATCAGTGTGAACCTCCCGGCCGCACTTTCAACCTACTATCGGACGTCGCCCATTCTCGATGCCAATTTTTTCGACAAGAATTGGGACATCAGTGAGCAGGTGGTGACAGCGTTCGCGCGCTCTGACTTTGAGATTGGCCGGTTCACGGGGAATGTTGGCGTGCAGTTCGTCCAGCAGGAACAGGAATCCTCGGGTACGATCATTCAGGGCAACCCAATCGTGCCGGTGCCTGTCACCAAGGGGGCCGACTATTCTGACGTCCTTCCGAACCTCAACTTGATCTATGATATCGGCGGCGGCCACCGGTTGCGTTTTGCCGCATCGAAGACGTTGGCGCGTCCGCGAATGGACGAACTTCGGGCAAACATCACACCGAGTTTCGGGCTCCCGAGCACTCCGGTCGCTCCAGGCAGCACATTGAACCCCTGGTCTGGACGTGGCGGAAACCCCGAACTGGAGCCGTGGCGTGCTACGGCATTCGATCTTGCCTATGAATGGTACATCGACAGTACAAGCTACGTGTCAATTGCCGGCTTCTACAAAGATCTGGACAGCTATATCTACCAGCAGACCCTGCCGTTCGATTTCACGGGTGTGCCGACCCCGACGGGTGCGGTGATTCCTCCTGGCGTTATCATCAGCCCGATCGGCCAGATGACCTTGCCAGCGAATGGTGACGGTGGAAGCATCCAGGGGATCGAGCTGAGTGGTGCATTTGACTTCAAGTATATCCACAAGGCACTCGACGGCTTCGGCCTGATCGGAAGTTATTCGTACACGGAGTCGGATCTCAATCCGACGGCGGGGACGAACGAAGTCCGCATTCCAGGCCTGTCCGGAACGGTCTACAATCTCTCGGCATACTACGAGAAGGGCGGCTTCCAAGCCCGGATCAGCCAACGTTACCGGTCTGCATTCAAGGGCGAAGTGGTTCAGCTTTTCGCAACGCGCGGCTTCACCGAGATCCTGGAAGACAAGCAGGTCGATGCCCAGATCGGCTACAATTTCGAAGGCGGGCCGCTTGATGGTTTTGGCCTGCAGTTGCAGATCAACAACTTGACGGACTCGCCGTACCGGACGCGTCTTGGCCTGGACTCGGGAGGAACGCGGACCGCCAGCGGCGGTTCCCTTCAGGAGACCTATGAGGAGTACGGACGGGAGATCCTGTTCGGCATCAATTACCGCTTCTGAGAGACAAACAGGATTGCCCATCTATTCTCCCAGAGGATTGGCAGTCTCCGGGGCGGGCATGCGAGTTCCCCTGCATGTCCGCCCTTTTTTCTCGGTACTGCGGTATTGGCAGCGCCCTGCATGGACACAGCACCGAGCTGGTGCAGGCCGTCCGGGCAGGGGGAGGCGGTCCCCGGTCCATCCGGAATGTTAAACATGCCGCTGCCGCAACAAACCTAAACCGACAAGTTGGAACAACCTTGAATGAAAATGCATCGTAGTCTTGTGAGCCTTTCGTGCGTGCTGCTTTTCGGCTGCGCGTCGATGCCTGCTTCGAATCACCGGACGGCTGACGTCAGTTCGGTTTGGCCGGAGCGGACGCAAATTGCTCCGAAGGACCCGGTTATCGAGGCGCGGGTTGCACAAATTCTTTCCACGATGACGCTTGAGCAAAAAGTCGGTCAGATCACCCAGGCCGAAATCCGATACATCACGCCGGACGAAGCCCGCGAATACTACATCGGCTCGATCCTGAACGGCGGTGGCAGCTGGCCGAACATGGATAAACGAGCCAGCGTCCAGGATTGGGCGAACCTGTCGATGCAGTTCTATGAGGCATCGATGCAAACCGATGCGCAGTATCCGGTCCCGGTTATCTGGGGGACCGATGCGGTGCACGGGCACAACAATGTGGGCTACGCGACGATATTTCCGCACAATATCGGATTGGGTGCAGCGAACGACCCAGATCTCACCTACCGGATCGGGCGGGCGACCGCGAAAGCGGTACGGGCGACAGGGATCACTTGGGTTTTCGCACCGACGCTTGCCGTTGTGGAAGATCAGAGATGGGGCCGCACCTACGAGAGTTATTCGAGCGATCCTGATGTCGTGGCCATCAATGGTGCGGCGCTGGTCAGCGGTCTGCAAGGCAACCTTGTCGGTGACGGCGATGTGCTGGCAACCGCGAAGCATTTTCTGGGTGACGGCGGTACGCGCGATGGCAAGGATCAGGGCGTGACAGAGGTTTCGCCCGAGGTATTGGCGGACATTCACGGCAAGGGGTACTATGCCGCCTTGGATGCTGGCGCCGGTTCGGTCATGGCGTCCTATAGCAGCTGGACTGACACTGTTTCCGGCACGGCCTATGGCAAGATGCACGGCAATGACAAACTGCTGACCGGTGTTCTGAAAGAGCATTTGCAATTTGATGGAATTCTTGTCTCGGACTGGAATGCGATCGAGCAGGTTCCCGGGTGTACGCGGGATCACTGTCCGCAAGCGATCAATGCCGGCATCGACCTGTTCATGGTTCCAGAGGACTGGAAAGCCTTCATATCCAATACGATCAATGACGTGCAATCGGGCCTCGTCGCAGAAGCGCGGATTGACGATGCGGTTGCCCGCATACTGCGGGTCAAGATTCGCTTCGGACTCTTTGACCGTCCGCCCTCTGAGAGTGTATATTTCGCCGACCCGAACGCCGTTCTTGCGACAGATCTGGCGCGGGAAGCCGTTCGAAAGTCAGCCGTTTTGATCAAGAATGACAAGCAGACATTGCCAATCGACCGGTCGAGCAGGATTCTTGTCGTTGGTGAGGCGGCAAACGAAATGAGCCGTCAGATGGGTGGCTGGACCGTGACCTGGCAGGGAGACGAGATTTCCAATTCGGACTTCCGCACAGGCGAGACGCTGCTTGATGCACTTCGCGAAGAGCTCGGAACCGTTCGTGTAACCTATGCGGAATCGGAAACGGTTCCGAATGCTTCGGAATTTGATGTTATAGTAGCAGTCGTCGGCGAAGCGGCCTATGCCGAATTTGAAGGTGACGTTGAGCACCCTGCGTCGCTTGCGTTCAGCGCTCTGTATCCGGACCAGATGGACATGGTGACCGAGGCCGCAAGTCTCGGCATTCCTGTCGTTACGGTCGTGTATTCCGGTCGCAACCTCTACGCGACGGACTTGCTGAATGCGTCCGATGCATTCGTCGCGGCCTATTTGCCAGGAAGTGAAGCCGGCGGACTGGTGGATCTCCTGGTCGAGCCGAAGCCCGGCTCTTCCCAGTTAGACTTTTCGGGGCGTCTCCCATTCGCATGGCCTTCAGACCCATGTGATAGCCGCGCCGAAAATAGCCTTTTTCCCAGAGGCTATGGGCTGACCTATGTGGCTGCGCGGGAGCTTGGTAAGTTAGAGGCGCCGACGCCAGTTGAGTCGTGCGATAGTCCTTGAGGCATTTGAGCTGGCCACGCAGTCCGGGCCGGGAGGAGACGATGGAGCATCTCAGGAAAGTTTTGATCGTGGGTGGCGGCTCGGCCGGTTGGATGACGGCTGCCCTCTTCGCCAAACTCCTGAATGGGATCTATGACGTCACCCTGGTCGAGTCTGAGGAAATCGGAACCATCGGGGTCGGCGAGGCGACGATCCCCGCTATCAAGAAGTACAACGCTCTGCTGGAGTTGAGCGAAGACGATTTCCTGCGCCGGACGAATGGCACGTTCAAGCTTGGCATTCAGTTCAACGACTGGCTTCGCCTCGGTTCGAGCTATATCCATGGCTTTGGGGTAATCGGACAAGACCTTGGCTGGTTGCGATGCCATCAATACTGGTTGAAAATGCAAGGTCTGGGCAAGGCATCCGACTTTGCCAATTACTCAATCAACACGGCCGCTGCGCTCAGCAACAAGTTCATGCGAAGTGCGCCTGAACTTAAAGAATCGCCGCTCGCACACATTGCGCACGCGTTTCACTTCGATGCGGGTCTGTATGCCAGGTACCTGCGCGGCTTTTCTGAAGCGCGCGGCATCAAACGGGTCGAGGGAAAGATAGGTGAGGTCAAGCTCCGGCCTGAGGATGGGTTCGTCGAGTCTGTTGTGCTCCAGAATGGCGAAACGCTGGCAGCGGATCTGTTTATCGACTGCTCGGGCATGCGTGCGATCGTCATCGAGGGCGCGTTGCAGACAGGCTACGAAAACTGGTCGCACTGGCTGCCGTGCGACCGCGCCGTTGCTGTCGGATGCCAGAGATCGGAAAATTTCACACCATACACCAAGTCGACCGCACTTGCGGCGGGATGGCAATGGCGCATTCCGCTGCAGCATCGCACCGGAAACGGCCACGTATATTCCAGCCAGTACATGGACGCCGACGAAGCAGAACGGATACTGCTCGCCAATCTCGACGGCTCACCAACGAATGACCCGCTACATATCCGGTTTGAAACTGGAAAGCGGAAGAAGATCTGGAACAAGAATTGCGTCGCAATCGGACTGTCCAGCGGCTTTCTTGAACCTCTGGAGTCGACGAGTTTGCATCTCATCCAGTCCGCGATCATCCGCTTGCTGAGGTTTCTGCCTGATCAAAGTTTTGACCCAGCGACGATTGCTGAGTTCAATCGGCAAACCGACTATGAGTACGAGCGGATCCGCGACTTCATCATCCTGCACTACAAGGCAACGGAACGCGGCGATTCGGAATTCTGGCGTTACTGCAGGGGCATGAGCGTGCCGGCCACGCTCCAGCGGAAAATGGACCTCTTCGCCGGTAGTGGCCGTATATTTCGCGAGGATGAGGAGTTGTTCTCGGAAGAGAGTTGGATCCAGGTCTGCATCGGGCAGGGGATCATGCCCAAGGCCTACGATCCCATGGTGGACATCCGCAGCGAAGCGGAGATCGAGGCCTATCTCAATAATATTGAGGCCGTCGTCAGAAAGTGCGTTGCCGTCATGCCGACTCATGCGGAATTCGTTGAGCGCAATTGTCTGGCGCCAGCATGAGCGGGACATTGCACGCCGCAAGTGACCGCTCTGCGAGGGGAGGAAGCCGCCGCAGGATGTTTCTCATGGCCAGCTTCGCGCTTCTGCTTACGGCATGCCAGGGCACCATTCCAGGTGACGGCGGCGAAACTATTGCGCATGCTTGGGTGACGACGGCCGACGGTGGTAAACGGATGGAGCCGCTGGCCGCAACATGGATGGCTTCGCCAGATCCGGCCGGTGTGCGGATAACAATCGATCCCGCCGATCGCTATCAGACGATGATCGGCATGGGCGCCGCTTTCACTGATGCATCTGCCGATCTCATTCAGAACCGCCTCAGCGACGTTGCGCGGGCTGAACTTCTGGAGGAACTATTCTCGCCGGAAACGGGGCTTGGATTTTCCTTCACCCGCGTCGTGATCGGCGCGTCTGATTTTTCTTCCGTGCACTACAGCCTCGATGATACCCCCGGAAACCGGCCCGATCCTGACCTGTCGCACTATACGTTCGAACCCATGATGCGGGCGGTCGTGCCCGTTGTTCTGCAGGCGCGCAGTTACAATCCTGCGCTTGTGGTCATGGCCACACCTTGGAGTCCGCCGGCGTGGATGAAAACAAGCCAATCCCTGATCAAAGGTACTCTGCGCGAAGACGCTTACAGCCCATTTGCGGACTATTTGGTGCGGACCATTCAGTCATTCGAGGCTGCGGGCGTGCCCATAGAGTACGTCAGTCTGCAGAATGAGCCGGACTTCGAGCCCGTCGATTATCCTGGTATGAGACTGTCTGCAGCACAGCGCGCCTTGTTGATATCAGACTTTGTCGGGCCTGCGCTCGAAGAGGCTAGACTACAGACGAAGATCTTGGACTGGGATCATAATTGGGATCAACCCGGTCAGCCACTGGAAGTCCTAGAAAACGAGAACGCGGAGAGATATGTCGCTGGCGTTGCCTGGCATTGCTACGGTGGTGATGTGGCGGCGCAGTCCGCTGTCCGGGACGCATTCCCGGAAAAGGAAGTGCTCTTTACGGAGTGTTCCGGCGGTGAATGGTCGGCGGAGTGGCCAGACGCCTGGACATGGACCATGGACAAGCTCGTGATTGGAGCGCCTTCGAACTGGGCGCGCGGCGTTCTGATGTGGAATATTGCGCTGGATGAGAATCATGGACCGCACCTTGGAGGTTGCAGCGATTGCCGGGGAATCGTCACGATAGATTCCCGGACCGGCGAAATCGAACGTAACCAGGAGTATTATGCACTCGGGCACTTCAGCAGGTTCGTTCGCGCAGGCGCGACTCGTATCGGTTCGGTGAGTTCGATGGGAAGCATCAGGTCTGTCGGGTTTCAGAATTCCGACGGATCGATCGTCGTGATCGCGTTGAACACATCTGAGCTTCCTGAAACGATCAGTGTCGGGGCAGACGCAAGCTGGTTCGCTATTGCGCTTGATGGCGGCGCGGGGATGACGATGGTCTTGCCCTAACGGCCTGCCCGCCAGCGACGGTGTGTATGGCATGTCAATCAACTGAAGGTGAACGCCGCAAAAACGGGGGCAGGTCACCGAGCAAGGCGGAAACTCATGACTCCGGCTTCTGAATACTGGGATGTTACGCCTGAGCGCTTCGCGCAGGATGTGCGCACACTCGGACAGCCGGCTATATTGCGGGGGCTGGTTGCCGATTGGCCCATCGTTCGGGCGAATTTGGACAGCGAACTTGGCGCGGTCGAATATCTGGCGCGTCATGATATTCAATCTGATCTGGAATTTGTTTCGGCGGCGCCGGGATGGCAGGGCAGGTTCCACTATACTCCAGACATGCTGGCTTTCACATTTGAGCGGCACCGCGCGCGCTACCGCGACTTTTTGGATATTCTGGGCGCCGCTGCGGCGACGCCGCACCCCCGCGCGATAGCGATTCAAAGCCTTGATCTCGAGACATACTTTCCGGGATTTGTTGTAGCTCACCAGATGAGCCTCGTGCCGGCTGATGTCGCGCCCCGTGTTTGGATCGGCAACCGCGTAAAAGTCGCCATTCACAATGATCCGGTCGAAAATATTGCCTGTGTGGTTGCCGGCCGGCGGCGCTTCACGCTGTTTCCGCCCGACCAGATCGGCAATTTGTATCTCGGACCGTTGCATGTGACGCCTGCCGGTACGCCGATAAGCATGGTCGACTTGATCGATCCGGACCTGGAGCGCTACCCTCGCTTCAGAACCGCCCTTCGCGTTGCTCAGGTCGCAGACCTTGAGCCCGGCGATGCGCTCTACATTCCGTATCAATGGTATCACCATGTAGAATCGCTCGATTCCATCAATGTGCTTGTGAACTATTGGTGGAGTCGCGCGTTGACTGCGTTTAGCGAGCCTTGGGAGGCGTTGGTGCATGCCTTGGGCACGATCGGTCAGTTGTCGTCCGCCCAACGATCGGCATGGAAGTCTGCTTTTGACTACTATGTATTCAAGACCAGCGGCGATCCGGGCGCTCACCTTCCGGAGTTTACCCGGGGGCTGCTGGGGGAAATGAGCGCAAGCGATCTGGAAAAAGTGCGAGCGATGTTGGTGGTCAGTCTGTCTCGGGGAAACTCGCGTTCGATGAGCTGACTGACGCGGAGCGGACCGCGCCATAGACGCCAGAGTTCGCTTTGCATGCGTTTTCCCGTTTCTGGAAAATCGACTGCAGTGTCGAAAGCAGAAAGGAATTCCGAATGAATTTAGCGACCCGGTTCCAGGTCCTGTTTGCAGTTTTGGGGTTGGCCGCTTGCCAGACGGGACAGGAACAGTTGTCCACACAGGCACTCAGAGTGGCAACATACAACATTCGTCTTGATACAGACAGTGATGGCGAGAATGCGTGGGCTTATCGGCGCAGTGACTTAGCTGCATTGATACAGTTTTATGATCCTGACGTATTCGGGATGCAGGAAGTCCTGCCGAGCCAGCTCGGGGATCTCAAGATAGATCTTGGAGACTATGTGTTTGTGGGTGTCGGACGAGACGATGGCGCGGAGCAAGGAGAGCATGCGTCGATCGCCTACAGGCTAGATCGATTTGAGAGTTCTGATCAGGGAACGTTCTGGTTGTCGGAGACGCCGAACCTGCCATCCGTCGGGTGGGACGCCGCTTTTCCTCGTATCGTTACCTGGACTCGTCTGACCCACCTGCAATCAGGGACAAAGCTACTTGTGCTGAATTCACACTGGGACCATGTGGGCGCCGAAGCCAGGTTGCGCAGTGGGCGGATGATGCACGAGTGGATCGCTGAACATCGCCGGGCTTGCGAATCCGTGGTGGTGTTGGGTGACTTCAATTCAGTCCCCGGAGAAGCCTCATACGAGGCGCTCTTGGGTGCCGATCCCGGTTCCCTTGCTAATACGATGGACATTAGCCGGTCGCCACCTTTCGGCCCACCGGGAACGTATAACGGGTTTGACGTCACCAAGGCTGATCCTCGACCAATTGACCATGTTCTGGTTAGCCGCGATGTTCAAGTCCTGCGCCACGGTGTGATTACGCAACAAAGCGCCGGACGACTGCCATCCGATCACTTTCCCGTCATCGTCGACCTTGATGTGCTGCCATGCAGAAGTAAGTCTGAACCCGGCTGACTGTCCGGCAGCTAGCGGCTGACAGAACATGGTCAACTCGTCTAAGTTCTGTCGTCAGCGAGGTCGTCCGAAGGTAAGTTGGAGGCTCTGATCTTGGCTTTGGTGATATCAAAAGCGTCCTGAGTCAGTCGGTATGCGAGCAGGGTCAGCAGTGCGCAAACCCACAAGGCAGCCGGCGCGAGGACATAGATTTCTCGAATGCCGCGAAGCACGGCTTCCGACTGCTGGGTCAAACCGGGTTCAAAGCCGGTCAGAGAGAGAAGCACACTCGCCAGAAATGCGCCGGTCGTCATGCCAAGTTTGCGGCAGAAGGCCCAGGCGCCAAACAGCGCGCCTTCACGGCGTTCCCCGGTTTTGAGCTGATCGACTTCCACTGTATCCGGGACCATTGCATTCGGGAACAACTGGTTGGCTGCGTCCGAGAAGCCGATGATCAGAAACAGGATCAGGATCAGCGCAAACGCGCCGCTGGGCACGAACAGCATCGGAAGATAGGAAATTGGCGCAAGTACAAGCGCGACCATATAGGATGGGCGCTTGCCGATCCTGCGGCCGATCCATACCCAGACCGGTGTGGCAAGCATCGCCATCGCGGCGGTAGCCCCCATCATTATCGGCAGGAGGGCCGGCCCGACACCCAGGGACATGGTGTTGAGGTAGAGCGCCATGGTGGCTGCTATGCCGATCGCCAGGTTCTGGAAAAGGAATGCAAGCCAGAGTATCCGAAACGGCTTGTTACTTGTGATAGCCCGAAATTCGCTGACAAACCGAAAGGGGGCAGGCGTCTGTTCAATCCGAGGCGCGTGCCGCGTAAAGCGGACGCCGATCAGTCCGGTAAGGATGATGATGCCGCCGAAAACAAGACCGACCAGTTGGAAGCCGCTTACGAGGTCCGCCCGAGAGGTAAAAAGCGCCGGTACGCCAAACAGGATCATAAGAGTGCCGACCCGCGCGCCAAACATCTTGTAGCCGGTCAGGGATGTGCGCTCATTGTAATCGTCGCTCATCTCCGCCGCCATGGACGAGTACGGCACGTCATAGATTGTGATTGCAGTGCTTGCGATGAAGAATGTCACCAGCAGGTAGACAGCCTTTTGCATCTGTGAGGCTTCAGCGGGCGCAAAGAACAGGGCCAGTACGCTGGCCGAAAGTAGAAAGGTGCCCGCAAGAAGGTACGGCCGCCGACGACCCATCGGGCTGCGCGTGCGGTCCGACATCGCCCCCATCAGGGGATCGGTGAAGGCGTCCCACAAGCGTGGAATCAGGAGCACCACGCCGGCCAGCCATGGCTCGATGCCCAGCGCCTGGGTTGCATAAAAAGTCAGAAACCCGACCGTCAGAACAACGTAAACGGCGACAGGTAGTTCACCTACAGCCCACGCCAGTTTCACGCCCGTCGTCAGCCCGGATGGAATCTTTCTGGTCAAGTTCGTATTCGCCTTCCTTCTTGAAATGAGGTCATCCGATTGGCTGGCAGGGGGCTATTTCGGAGGCGCCCGGCTGTCGGTCTCTGAGTCTGTAAGTTCGCTCGGCTGTCCTTGAAAACAGCGCTTCGCGTTCGGTTGTCGACAGCGACCGCGTGATGCGGTCGAATGCGCTGAATATTTCGCCGTAAGAACAGAACATCTTGTCAACCGGGAAGTTGGAGCCAACCATGCACCGGTTGACGCCGAAAATGTCTAACAATGCCAATACATAGAAGCGAATGGCGTCCTCGCTGAACGGACGGATGAACATTCCGAGTCCGGATATTTTCACGACTGTGTTTTCCCGCCGTGCCAGCTTTTTTATGCCATCGCTCCAGCACGCGATCACGTTGTCCGACTGACTCCAGGGTTCAAGGGCATGGTTGATAACAAACAGGATGCTTGGGTTAGAATCGATGAGCGAAAGAGCATCTTCCACCTGATGCGGATAGATCTGCAGGTCGAAACTGAAATTGTGCGTCCGCAGCGCTGAGAGCCGTGCGCACCAGTGCGGATCCTTCAGGAATTCTCTGTCTGCATGCGAGAAGGTTGGGTCCGGGTGATGGGACAGAATCTGCCGGATGCCGCGCACATTGCGAAACTCAGCATGGCGCGCGAGGATATCTTCTACATTGCCTTTGCTGAAATCGGCGAAGGCGACGATGGCTTGAGGAAAGCCGCCGCCATCAGGTCTGTCGGCCTGCGCCTGAAGCCAGCGGGTTTCTGCGACAGGATCGGCAGGATCGTGTTCGGCCTGGACATGGACGGATCCTGTCACCGGGAGCGAGCCAATGTCGGAGCGGTAGTCAGCACTTGTGTAGCTTTTCCGGATCGCCGAAATGTCACCCAGGAAGCCAACATCTGGACTGGCGGACTGCAGCCACGGATAGGCGCAGGTCGACAGATCCCAAAGGTGGTGGTGTGCATCGATGATCTGCATTGCCTGCCTCCCTCATTCTGGTTAAATGGTCGGACCAATATAATCAAGATGTCGATGAGAAGGGGGCGGGTACATGATTAAGTCAGGCTTGGCCGGCGCCCGTCGGCTGGGGAGTTCCGGTTGCTCTGTGCCGGCTTTCGGTTTCGGCGCCGCCCATCTGGGCGAGTTGTATCAGAAACTGGACGACGATCGAGCGCGTGGAACGGTTGAGGCGGCATGGCTGGGCGGTATCCGATACTACGACACGGCGCCCTGGTATGGGCACGGGCTGAGCGAGCATCGTCTTGGTGAAGTTCTACGATCAAAGCCGCGGGATGCTTTCATGCTGAGTACGAAGGTGGGGCGCGTCTATCGTCGGCCTGCCAACACGTCTTCATTTTCCTCGGCGCCCTGGGCCGGCGGGCTGCCATTTGAGTGGCGCTTCGATTACGGTTATGAGGGCGTGATGCGGTCCTTCGAGGACAGCCTTATGCGGCTCGGCCTCAATCGTATCGATTTGCTGGTTATCCATGACCTGGACCGCAGCTATCATGCTGATGAGGTCGGCTTTGACGCGCACTGGCGTCACCTGACTTCCGGAGGAATGAGAGCACTGACTGAGCTTAAGCGGGCCGGTGACATTCTCGCGATCGGGGCAGGTGTAAATACAGGAGACATGATCGCACCGATGGCCATGGACCTTGATGTGGATTTCCTGCTGATCGCGATGCCTTATACACTGCTGGATCAGTCAGCGCTTCTTGCAGGTTTTCCGGAATGCGAAGCACGCGGTGTTGGTGTCGTGATAGGCGCGCCGTTCGCTTCCGGCATGTTGGCGACCGGGGCCGTCGACCAAGCCAAATATAACTACGCAGATGCCACTGCAGACATGATCAGTAAGGTTCGCAATATCGTTCGGATCTGCCGGAAACATGATGTTGCACTGCCGGCTGCTGCCCTTCAGTTTGTCCTGGCCCATCCTATCGTGGCCAGTGTCATCCCTGGCGCGGCCGGTGCCGAAGAGGTCCGGGAGAATGTCCGGCATCTGGTTGCCCCTATCCCTGCGGGATTCTGGGAGGAACTCCGGGCTGAAGGGCTCATTGTCGCGTCAGCCCCGACACCATAAGCCGCCTCACCTGCGGCGGATTAGCCGGGCCTGCGATGCCTGTCTGAAAGCGCCGCCTCCGGTTTCCAAAATCCAGCCCTCGGGCGCTTCGAGAGTTCCGGTCAGCACCTCTGGTGAAGCTATGCTGATATCCAGCTGGTCTCCGTCAAGCTTCCAGCTGACATCAATGCCCCCGGACGGCGTTGGAAAGGTTCCCTCAGCCCAGTCCAGATCTCCGACCAGCGGGCAAACAGAAAAGGTCCTGAAGCCTGGCGATATCGGGCGTACGCCAAGCACGCCGGAGGAGAGATGGTAGACTGGCGAAGCTGAAAATGCGTGGCAGAGGCTCGCGCTCGGGTCATAGCTTTCCCAAAGGGTCTCCGCGCCGGCCGAAAGCATCGGCCCCAGATTGTCACGCATGAACTGCAGTGCTTGCTGGCAACGTCCTGCTTTCATCAGCGCGTCGTACAGAAAATGCGCGAAGTATGTATTGGCACGGACAATATGACGATCCTCGTCGAAGTCGGCATCGCCGGTGACGACAGGAGGCAAGGGGGAGACGCGCGTATGTTCGGGCTGAGTGATCCGGGAAAGAATGCCGTTCTGCAGCGCCTCCGGAGCGACGCCGGCAAGAACCATCAGTGCGTTGGTCTGCTGGGAATATCGCTTCGATAGACGTCCAGTTGCAGGGTCTGAGGCGTCCGCATAGAGCTGCCTTGATGGGTCCCACATCCGATTTTGCAGCGCTGACGTCACGCGTTTCGCTTCGCGGGCATAGGTGCTGCGCGCATGGCCATATTCGAGCGATTCGGCGATCCGGCCCGCAGCTTGCAGGGCGAGAAGATAAAGTCCATTCATTGCCGCCGACGCACCAGAGCGGTCCAGGGCTGCCCATTCGATGAAGCGCCAGAGAGGCGGATTTACGACAAGCCCGTCGCCATCGCGGTGCGGCTCATACCATTGGAGCGCCTTCTGGACCGCCGGAAACAGTGTCGCGACAAAATCGATGTCACCTGTATACTGAAGGTATTGTTCAGCCGCGCAGATCCAGTGAAGTGGAAAATCAGCGATGGCAACACCGTCCCGATGATGGTCACCGGGCGCAAACATCTGGAGCAGTCCGTCAGGGCGCTGGGCATCGGCAGCGGCGCGAAGGAACTGGCGATCTACGGCGTTTGTGCCGCATCCGAATGCGGCAACGTTGACGAGATAGTGGACGAGGCCATCGCCAACCCATTGGCGCTTTTCTCGCCCAGGCCCGTCGCACCAGGCGTCGTGTGTGCACTGCAGGGCCGTGTATCGTCCAATCCTCCAGAGCTCGTTGAAAAATGGGTCTGAGCAGGCAAACCGTCCCGCTTCGCCCGCAGGATAGGCTGTCCGAACCGAACCCAATCGCCTGACCGAGATACCCTTAGGTGCATTTCTGACCGTGAGCTGAAGATACCGTACCGCCGTCCAGTCGAACTTTTCGTAAAGTTGCAGCCCGGGGCGTGCCCGGTACCGGAAGATCTGAGCGCAGTCGAGATGGGTCCTGCGTTCGATGCGCGGCAGGTCCGGGCGTGGTTCCTGATAGTCGCCGGCAATCTTTTCCGAGGCGGCCAGTTCGATGATCTCACCACCTTCGGCGAAAAATTCGACAAAGGGATATCCTGTATGAATCAGACCAAAATCGACGAGTATGCTGGTGTCCTCGTCCCCGACCGTCCGAATGAGCGTGGTATCCCCTTCGATGAGCAGTGCCGTGGCATTTTCACACGCTGCTGCTTGCGCTGGCGATAAGGTTTCCTCAAAAATGCGCCGGTCGACATCCTTCGTGTCATCCGGTGTCACGGCGTAGATGCCCTCCAAATGGACCGGATAGTTCACCTCTTGTAATAGTTCAGGCAGATCGCTTGCTTTGATGGTCGGAAAGGCTTCATGAGGTCCCCAGCCCATTGCGCGCTCATACTCGATGCCTTCCCACACCATCTCCCGGGCCGCCGTCCATTCAGAATCGTCAAAACCGGCGCGTGTCCAATCCTCGGGCAGGCGTCTGCCATCGACGTCTTCAATAGAACCCTGTCCCCAGCCTGCCACAGGTGCGTCTGCTCGCCAGGCATCCGATGTCAGGCACTTCCAGTCCGCATCGCTCAGTATAGTGAACGTTTCGCCGGCAAGAACGACATCCGCCTCAACCCAGAGACCGCCGTCGCCGAATATGGATCGTGGATAGCGCTGGCCAATTTCATACCATGCCGTGTCGCGTCCATAGACATGGACAAGGGCGGCAATGACATTCGTGCCCTCTTTCAGAACGCTACCGAGATCATATGTGTCATAGAGCCGGACGTGTGCGGCAGACCTCGGCGGGCCGCGGCCGATTCGGGCTCCGTTCACATAAAGTAGGTACCGGCTGTCGGCGGTAATACTTAGCTTTGCCGATACCGGGTCGCTGCCAAGACAAAACTCCCGGCGAAAAAAGACCCAGCGATTGAGGCCATCGCGCCTGTCCTTCGGTCCGTCCCGGACCAGCGTCCGGAACACTTCCGTCTCGTCGATCTGCTGATCCGGCGTCCAGATAAAATGTGCGCGCCTGTACATGCTTCAGTTCTTCCCGACTTCCCGCCCTGAAAGATTGGTACGACCAAAAAGGGGCGCTGTCGATAGTTCCTGTCGCGGGGTCGCGTAAGGATGCATTATCTGGAAAAAGATGACCACCAATAGGGTACTTGTCGACATCTCAGATCTGTAAATTGGTTTGACCAATATATGAGTGTGTGCAAATTGAAACATTGGTTGCGGTAATGTTCGTTTGGACATTTTCCAGTTGATACGGGTACGAAACATGAATCGCATGACACGACGGGCACTGGTCGGAGGCGGGCTCGCCGCCGGAGCGGGGGCTGCCTATGGAGCTTACTGGCTGCGGGCGCGCCCGGCCCCGCCGCCCATGGGCTTTGAAGTGACGGCGGAAGAGCGGGCACATGGAGTTGCCCTTCTCGAGAAGTATCCTGCGATCGATATTCATGCCCATCCGGGTCGGACCTTCGCTCGGGACGCCAGCGGATTGCCCGCCCTTCTGCGGGTCTATCAGGCTCAGTCGGGCTTTGAAGGTCGCGCTATTGCGGACATGAGGAAAGGGGGGCTGGCGGCGGCCTGTTTCGCCGCCGTATCCGACTTCAATGTCCTTGCCCTGTCGAACCAAACTGGAATTACGGCTCGCCGCGCATTCGGTGAAGGTGAAGCATGGGCGAGCTACAAGATCCAGATAGGGAACCTGAAAAAGCTTGCCGCACGCAATTCCGTTACCGAAATGCTCTCTTCCGAATCGATCGAAGCCGCGCGGCAATCCCGAACTCCCGGGGCGATCTGGACTGTCGAGGGAGGTGACTTCCTTGAAGGATCGATCGAGCGTCTCAACGAAGCCTATCAGGATGGCGTGCGGTCAATCACTCTTGTGCACTACAGGACAAACGAGATCGCGGACGCCATGACCAATGTTCCGTTACACAATGGACTGACACTTCAGGGCGACGCCATTGTCAGAGAAATGAACCGGCTGGGCATGATGATTGACCTGTCTCATATGTCAGAGGCTGGGGCTTTCAGGGCGCTGGAAGTCAGTACACGACCGGTTCTCTTTTCGCACACGCACATAAGCACAGCACATTCTTACCATCCCCGTTTTATCTCTCTGGAACTTGCAAAGGCTGGTGCTGAGGCAGGCGGGGTATTCGGCGCATGGCCGGCTGGTATCGAAATTCAGGATATGGCCGGGTTTGCCGATCGGATAATCGAACTTGTGGATCTTCTCGGCAGCAAGCATGTGGGTCTGGGAACGGATATTGATGCAAACTACAAGCCCGTCTTTGATGACTATCGCCGTCTGCCGGATCTCGTGGCGCTTCTTTCGCGCAAGGGAATGACCGAGGTGGAACTGGCCGCCTTCCTTGGAGGCAATTTCCTGCGCGTCTGGGCAATGCACGAGGTGTGAAATCAGTGGATACGACTTGGCTGGATTTGCACTCGGATAGGGTTGCGCCAGCAAGCGCAGATTTCGGACTACCGGCTCGTGACGCCGGAAACAAGGCACGTCCCGAATTGTTCTTTGATGCGGGCCCGCAAGCCAAATGCGCAGAATTGCCTGCGGCTCTCAGATCGGCTTCGAGTGTCCAACTCACTTTGCAACCTTGTCCGAAGCCGCAGGTTTGTCACCGGCAATGGCAAAATGGTTGTGATGCCCGAGGTGGAAGAGGTGGAGAAACAGAACGCTGATCGCACCGAGCGCAACTAGGGTCAGCGCGAGTTGCCAGCCCATTACGCTCTGATCGATAAGCATCCAGACCAGTTGAGCGACGCAAAGCGTTGACACGATCAGGAGCGTCGGCGCGCGTGGGAGCCGCTCGATAACAATGGCGCCAAGCGGTGCACCGAGCGCCACGACTGGGGCGGCGGCAAGCCAGTTCCAGAGGACATTGATATCGACCATGTATTGTTTGGGAGCGAAAACAGACAGGCCGATGTTGCTGAGAATACCAATCACAGAGGTGAAGGCCATAAGGATCACGGAAGTCGGTATAGCGACCTTCAGATCACATCTGTAGAACAGCACGAGCAGCGCGTAGATCATCATATCTATACCGACACCCGTTACGGCGGCGAGCATGCCACCAGCGACACCAACGAGTAATCCAAGCGGGCGATCGAGACGGTCATGGGGGACACGTGGCCCCTCCGGACGAACGATCGCTTCAATCTTTAGCCAGTGAATGATGCCAAACGCCGCCCAGGTCACGGCGAAGATGAGCTTCACGGCAAGGTCCGGAATATGCGGGGCAACGAAGGCCGAGCCAATAGGAGTTCCCACCGCTGAGCCGATAAGCGCAGGGCCCAAAAGGGACCAGTCTACCGGACGACGCCGGACAAATATGAAAACGCTCGCCGAAACCATGCCGATTGACTGTACCGCAAGGCCGAAGTCTCGGCCCAGAGAAGCCGGATGGTCGAACAGTAAGGTGAGCACAGGAAATCCGACTGTGCCGCCCCCCATGGGCGTGGAGCCAGCAAAGTAAGACCCGAAGGCCATCGCCACGGCTATTCCCCAATTTGATGCGACCTGCGACCAGGCGTCGAGATTGACCATAAGCAATAGCCAGACGCTGTAGAAAGCGCCGAGCCAAACCGGGAAGGGCCAAAAATGCGCGCCGGTCGAGGTGACAGTTTTGTCCGGGTTCTTTTTCGTTTCCAAGCACAAGGTCTTTCGGAAGAAGGCTGACCTGATAAATCGTCTAGGCTAAATCGATATTCACCGCTGTCCGCAGTCAGGTACTTTGAGACATCAGGCCGCCTAACTTAAGGAGGGTCTGGCACATCTGGGTTTGAACTAAGCAGCGGACCCTGCTTGCCGCAAGCGCCGCAATTTCATCGTCCTCCTTTTGATTTTCTCACGTTCGAGCAGGATGCTTTGTCCGCGACCGGTGTAGACTGAGCTGGCCCTGCTTTCCTGCACAGATTTCCGGTCCTTCTAAGGTATATCCGGGTTGTTGATCAGGCCGCTTTCTTCTGTTCGATTTCGTCCTCGTATGCCTCGTTGGGCGTAGCCTTGCCAAGGGTCGAGTGAGGCCGGTGGCGATTGTGCAACTCAACGACGGAACACCCATGTTGATGTTCCCGCCGTAGCAGAACGCCCGGGCGCAATGAAAACACCGCATGGCAGCGGCGGCGATAGCTTCCGCCGCCCGCCATATATTGGTCCGCCCCCAGCCCATCCCAGCTTTCCGCGAAGGCGTCCCAGCTTTCAATTGATTCACTTGTGAGCAGCAACTTCGTCGCCTCCCCGTTCACGAATGTGAAGCCAGAGCGCCGAACCTCATCCCTCATGCGATCGAGCAGCGCCGCGGGACAAGGCGCGGGCGCGCCGGTCATGAGCAACCTTCAGGCGTGCACACGCCGCCGGGCTCTCCGCTGGGTCGCGTGCTCCCGAGCGGGCGCTCGCCGATCAGTGTGGCCAGTTCTGCACCGAGCTGCAGGTCGGGCAGGTGACCGAAGGCATGTGTCCTCAGACGGCCCTGACGATCAATCAACAGCGTTGTCGGCGTGCCGCGCATTTCATAAGCGCGCATGGTGAGCGGCGGTCCGCCCGAGCCATCAGGCTGGTCAACACCGACCGGAAAACCAATGCGGTACTCATGCAGAAAAGCCTTGAGCGACAACGGCGTCATCGCCGCATGGTGTTCGAACACCGTGTGCAGACCGATCACGGCGAGGTCGTCCGGGGCAAAGGTTGCGCGTGCCCGCTGGACCTGCGGCAGACCCTGGCTCACGCAGCCCGGACAGAGCATCTGAAACGCGACCGCGAGGATAACCTTCCCTCTCAGTACTTCAACGGAGAGAGGTGCGCTCGTGTTCAGCCACTGGGCGATTATCCACTCAGGTGCGGGTGTCGGTTCGATCATTGCGCCAACTCCGGATCGAGCCAGTATGCGTTGGCAGCAGCTATCGTGTTGAAATGCACTGCAACGATGTGGCTGATCTCGATTAGCAGCCCGGCATTCTGGTCGTAGTCAGCTCGAAGGGATTTGCGAATGTCCGCGTCTGGCTGGGTAGTCTTCACCGCCAGCCGGGCCAGCCGAATGGCGAGTTCGAAGCCTGAAGTCGGATTCGGCGTGCGCAATGAAAAGGCCTCGCCCGTCATCGCACGCGACCGGGCAGGCTAAGGTCATTGGAGGCGATGTCGAAGACATCGCGCACACAAAGCAAGGGCGCATGCACATTGGCATTGACCTGCAAACCAGCAGTCACCGCATCAAACCGGACATCTTTCAGTTCGGATGCGTCGGCAAACGGCACCCGTACAGCAACGGCGGCTGCATCCATGGTCACTGGAATGTCGGGACTGTCGATAAGGATAGGCAAGCCTGGCCAAGTCGGTGGGACGCGGGGGCTCTGCCCTGGAGGGATGTCTTTGACTTTGAGCGCTCCTGGCCCGCAAGCATCATCCGGCACCAGCACGACCCAGTGGCTGTGCCAAAGATAGCCATCATCATCTTTGTTGCCGTTTCCGTCTTCATCATAGAGGGGCGTGTCGTCGAAGTCCGGATGGGCTGTGACGGCGAATGCCAGTATTCCCTGATCAGCCTCGAACCCGACTACCGATGAGTCCAGCGATGTCGGCCAGACATATGAGAAGACCTCTGCGGAGGCGAGAGTTCCACGCGCCGTCGGGCGGGTTTCGCCAGCTTTTCCCGACACATGCATGTGAAAGACGAGAGCATTCGAGTCCCGGGTGACGCGGGCATGCACGATATCGAAGTCGGCCATCGTCGCATCGGCTTCGTCGTGTATCTCGCCGTCCTTGTTTTCATGAACATGGTGGCCGTGCCCAGCGACTGAACAAGCCGTGCTAAAGCTCGCGAACGTGCTAAAAAGTAGGAGTGACGACAAACGCATATGATCTTTTCCCTGATGGTTGTGCTTCGATTTAAAACTTAGAAGTCGCCGGCAATTGCGTAAGGTCGCGCCCAGAGGATGGCGTGCAGCCAGACGGACTTCGTCCAGGCTGCATGCATGGCGTCTACATCGTCTGGTGAGTTGCCAGACTTTACGAGGAACGGCCTGACCGTGACCGAAATCGGGATAGCGAGCGCGAGCAGCTGACTCATGGGAATATGCGGCGCGGCTCTGACACCGTCTGTCTTGTTCTTGCCGATACGGTGATGACGCTTGCCGATTTCATCCTGCCAGGCGAGCCAGGCCGCGTCGTAGTCTGCTCTGCAGGTATCAAGGATCCACTGGCCGAACCGTTTGCGAACGGCATCCAGGTAAGGGCCGACGGGCTCGCCGGTTTCAGTGGAGAAGTAGCGCAGCAAATGGGGATTGCTGCCGACGAAGCCGTACCAGACATCAAGGATCGCCTCGACCTGCGGGGCCAGAACCTCATGGGCGCGTCTCAGCGCCGCGACATCGGCCGGCCCGAACAGCAATGAGGCTTTCAGTTCCTCGAAGTCCTGAGGTGAAACAGGCGAAGGCGGCAGAGTCGGGTCGTTCAGGCGATAGCCGGGGATGGCTGTCATGTAGGTCTCCTTGCGAGGATGCGGAAAACTTGGTAGTATCGACTCAATACTAATAGGCTCAGATGGCGTCAATGAAAAAGATCGACTCGCTACCAAATTCTTCCGGCTTGCGCGCAGCCCACCTGATTGAGCGGCTCGGGCGATTGCTGCGTGCTGGTGATCATGCGGCCGGGCTCAACCCCGCCCAGGCGGAAGCACTGCGCTACCTTGCCCGAGCCAACCGGTTTTCACGCACGCCGGCTGCACTTGCCGAATATCTCGGCTCCACACGTGGAACGGTTTCGCAAACCCTGCTTGCGCTGGAGGCGAAGGGGATGATAGAGCGCAAGGCGAACGCCCGGGACGGCCGATCGATCATGCTTGAAGTCACACCTTCAGGGATGGAGTTTATCGGCGATGATCCTGTCCGGATGCTCTCACGGACGATTGATGCAGGCGGCGCTGCTTCGCGTCTGGCTGATGATCTGGAGGCGGGATTGCGAGCATTCTTAGTCGAGCGGGGCGGGCGGGCATTCGGCGCCTGCCACACCTGCCGCCATTTTCGGCTGAATCAGCGATCTGGTAATCAGCCGCACCACTGTGCTTTACTGGATGAGCCCCTCAGGGAGGGTGACAAGATGATGATCTGCTTGGAACAGAGCGACGCTTAAAGCCTGTCAGGTATCATTCGCAGCAGCAGCGGTGAACTGCCTGATCCATCCTGGCCGCCTAGTTAAACCGCAACGACAATGTCGCCTTTCGGCGAAGTCCCGCCTGGTGCTGATGATGTGATTGAACGACAGTATTGAGGCGACCCCGCCAGATGCCGAAATCGATCATCGGAGCTAACCTGGCCCTAAACGGCCGGTCGTCCTTGTCGCGGCGAATGTCGGGAGAGAGAAAAAAACTGCACGGCTTGCGGCTCTCGAACTAGTCTCGATAGCTCTGCTCTCAACTCGACTGTTGCAGGAGTGATTACCTTACCACTCGATCTGCCTAGTTGAGTTTGCGTGTTTCTAAAGCGCAGGGAAACAGGTGAAATTCGATAGACGGATCACTCAAGTTCACTGACTCAAGAAGATCACCTTTTGGCCAATGCTCGAGTCCGTACGCAGCAAAATGGATCGTTCCCTTTTCAGTTGGATCTACAGGCTGAGTCAGCCAGATCAAAGAACGCTCACCTCCGAAGCTCGCTAGGTGCGCAGTGGACGCGGCTTCAACCAGGTCGCCCATTCCGCCGTTTCCGGCGGCTTGAGAACGAATAAACTTGGCGGATTGTTCTGGCTGGCCCTTGGTTTGGATTCGGATTTCGTTGAGCGTGATGTGCACTCTCTGAGTTTGACACTCTCCGGGGCGCGTCGAGTACTCGCCCAAAAAGTATGACGACGTAACATCATTGACCTCAGCGAGGTCACCGTCGGGCTGGGCGCGCTCACACGATAACAAAGAAATCAGGCAAAGCAGTGATGCAATGGCTATCGGTCGTGAAGTCATCTTGCGGAAACCCACATCAAAAGAAGTCCTCCTAGTGAAGTCTGTATAAAACCTCCTTGAAGGGCATAAACTTATCCGATCAAATTTGATCCACCTAACGTCTCACATGACTGCATTCGGCGATCTCCGGCCTGGCGCAGGTGAAGCAACCGAATGACAGGACTGAGGCGACACTGCCGGACGTCGGAACTGTTGAGGTGAGCCAATCTGGCCCTTTCCTGCCGTAGCCACACAGCACCCAATTGGCCGGTCGATGGGGCGGCATTATCTCACTACGAAATTCCGGAATCAGGTCAAATCTCTGGACATGCTTCCATCAGAATGTTTGTGAAGACTACATGCGCCCAGCCTCGATAGTATTGCTTGTAATAGCTTTGTTTGTGGCAGCGTGCGGCAACGAGCATGACGGCACCCAAGTGGTCTCGGCGGAACAGGCAATCCAAAAGAAAACCACATTGTTGGTCTCGGTGGACGCCGACGTATTAGGCCCAGACGAAGTTGGGAAAATTCTGGACTACATGGTCCGTAATCAAGAAACCCTGCAAGCTACTTGGCAAGGAGCGGAGTTCGGCGCACCTCGAGAGGGTCAGTGGCGCTTCCTCGTGGTCGCAGACTGTGAAGTTGGTAAGGCGAAGCTAATTGGCCTGCTAAGTAAAAGTCTCATGATGGCCGATCATAAAGATATTGCTTCTGCGATCGAAATCGAATGTGCTGCCGAGGAAGCGTATTCGACTATTTCTAAAGTGCTTTTGGAGTAAGTACTCTGTCACTGAACCTTGGGCTCACTGTCTGCAATCGGCGAACTCCAGCCTGGCAGCGGTGCGGAAGCCGAATGACTGGACTGAGGTGACCCCGCCGGATGCCAATCCGCATGATGAGAGTCGACTTGGCCCTAAACCGCCGGGCGCTAGGCAACGAGACTTTGGCTCGAAATTCATGGGGCAGGTCAGTACCACTCGTGAATCAACCCGCCAATCCACCGCCGCCCTATCCAGTGAACATTGCGAGGCGCTATCAATCTGATAGCATTGGATGTCCATGAGGAGTTCTTGTTGTTAAAGCATTTGACGTTCATGCTTCGGGTCGAACGACTGTTGCTCTCGCTGGGTTTTCAGCGTTCGAAAGACACTTTTGTCCGTAGGCAGCCTCACGCGCTTCTTACCGAAGTACATTGGTTCTACACAAGGAAGCGAACCAATTACTTTTTGACAAGCCCTTTTTTTGCGCTCTCGGTTGCTTCGGCCGCTGGTCTTAAAGAGGTGAGACTAGGGGATGACTTGGTGATGAGCACCGCGGAAATTGGTGTGCTGTTAAATGAGTCGGGCTCCAACTGGATAAGTCAGTTTGACAGTCGGGAACCGAGTGCCGACAATTGGTTTGAGGTGTTTGAAAACGTGGTTCAAAACATCGAAGCAAATTTATCACCACAGCTACTGGACAAGGATGGTGCGCGGTTGCTGCTAGAGACATTCTCCCGTCAACCTGCATACACAAAGATCGCCAAATCGCTCATCACTTCGCTAGGTTAATGCGCGGGCAGATTAGCTTTGAGCACAGTCGGAACGATTAAAACCTTCCTTCTGTCCGCGACCTCCGTCATGACGTGACCGGGTGAAAGTAGTCCGGACTTTGCGTTAGTTTTCCAGCGGATTCTGCTTAGTTCAGACCGCTAACGCGAATGCCCTACCGGGTGTTTTTTATGCCGAGGGCCGGATGCTGAATGACCGCCTTCGGCGAAGTCCTGCCTAGCGGCTACTCGGCTGCCCAACGACTGGTTTGAACTGACCCTGCCGGTACCGAACACTAACGTAGGTAGCCGACCTGGCCCTACGTCAGCAGCTAAAGAACAATGGCTTCTCCGACGAAGCGCCCTTCCCAGAGGAAAAATCGACCGGAAGAACGAAACCGTGTCGCGGCTTCCTCGCCGAGCATAAACCAATAACCTACGTTTCTTGACTCACCAGGATGCATCGTGTGGTCGTCGAGCAGCGGGTAACCGGTGTGCGCCAAGAGGGTCTGATCTTTCTCTGGAAAGCAAGGACATGCAAAGCCGACCGAAATCGGTTTCGTTTTGCCCCCTTGTTCAGTCGAATACAGTGACAACTGAACCTGAAGGAGCGGCTCAACCGCTCTGAGGAACTCATATTTCGCCATACCCATAAGTACTTGTCAGGCAAGCATATGTTAAGTCTCCGTTGAAGACGTAAGCACGAGTCCGAGTTTGGATGCCATGTGACCGCTTTCGGCGAACTCCGGCCTGGTTCCGGTGAGGCCCCCGAATGACTGGACTGAGGTGACCCTGCCTGGTGCCAATCCGTTCGATCGGGGCCAACTCGCCAAATGAGGGTACTGTTGGAAACGATCGCCAGCGACAATTCGCGCCACGCCACTGGGTGCAAGTCATGGTTATCTCAGGTAGATGCAGTCGCGCATAATTCGTCGCATTCTACGGGTGAACCATGCGGGTGAGCATGGGGCCGTAGCGATTTACTCGGCGCAGCTTACAAATGCCCGCCGGGCTCAAGCTGATCTTGTGCCATGGTTGGAAGAGACGCTTGCTCACGAACAACGGCATCGAAATCTGTTTCGAGACGCCATGCCGACCCGTGCCGCAAAGCCTTGCCGAATGATGTTCGTGTGGTCGTTCGGAGGCGCGGTCCTTGGTGCACTTACTGCCGTGTTTGGCAGGACGGGCATTTATGTCTGTACGGCGGCAGTCGAACGTACCGTGCATCGCCACCTAGTCGAACAAATTGCTTTCCTCGACGAAGCTGACCCGCCCCTCTCTAAAATCGTGCGTGATATTCTCGTGGAGGAGGACGCTCACCTCGCCCACGCTGAGGCACGTCACAACCCCAACGGACTGTTTGCTCGCTCGTTAGGCGCGCTCGTTTCCGGGGCAACCGAGGCGCTCATTTTTCTCTCAACCCGGGGAGACAGCCTGAGCCTGAAGGGCGCGATGGCCGCTCGTTAGGAGCCACGCCGACCGTCCACTTCCGGCGATGAATTGCCTGTTACGAGAATCTGGACTCCGTCTTCTTTCCAACAGATTCCTGACACTCGCAAAATTTTCTCTGCTGCATCCGGAGGGCAGGCACGATTCTTCTGGCTGCCCCCGGGCAGGGGGACGATGAAGGATCAGGATGTCCTTGCAAAAGGGATGATGCTCGCCGTCGGCTTCAGTCGTCCGAGTTTCACAACCAGCGGAAACATCGCTTCGACGCCCCCTTCGATGAAGGCGGCTCCGCAATCTTCACAGACGCAAGGAAGATCAAACACAACGTCATCGTTTTTCGGCGGCATCCTGCGCACGCGCGCCGACTCTGCAGCGCTGAGCGTTCTGATGCGGGGACTGTAGCATCCAGCTTCTGGGCAACACATGCCGAGGCTCCATTCTGGTCTTCAGGACGCTGAGGCAAGTTTCAGGCCACTCCTTTCGTTGTCCCCGCAACCCGGCTCTGGTGCCGACGGTCAGGCACGTCTCCTCCCGCCTCCATAATCCTTCCCAGTCAGGTGGGCGGACGGTGCTTCTGCCAGAGCGCAGTCGCGTCGCAACCGGGCAGGCCCGCGGCGCCTGCAGGCGCTGACAGGTCTGGGACTTGGCCCGGTTGCGCCGCGCCTTCAGCGCCCTGGCGGCGCACCTCCTCGCCGCCCACCCGACCGGGAAAGACACGCGGCGCTGAAGGAGATGAGAGATGACTGACCAACCCATGACCGTTGCACCCCTTGGAACTGCTGGCGCGCCAGCACTTCAGGACCGGCCCCGCATCTACGTCGCGTGCCTTGCTGCCTACAATAATGGCTGCCTGCACGGGCGCTGGATCGGTGCCACGACGCCGGACGAAATCCGGGCACAGGTCCGCGCCCTGCTGGCGGCGAGCCCGGAGCCGGACGCGGAAGAGCACGCGATCCATGACTATGAAGGCTTCGAAGGTGCGCACCTCTCTGAATACGCCTCGTTCGAGACTGTGTGCGAGCTTGCCGAATTCATCGGCGAGCATGGCGAACTTGGCTCCCGCATCTATGGGCACTACGGCAATGACCTTGAGCAGGCACGCGCCGCGTTCGAGGATTATGCGGGCGAATATCGCAGCGCCGCCGACTTCGCCGAGGAGCTTCACACCGAACTCGGCACCGCCATCCCCGAGAGCCTCAGCTACTATATCGACTGGCAGGCGCTCGCCCGCGACATGGCCATCAATGGCGAGATCATGGTGTTCCAGACGGGCTTCGACGAAGTCCACATCTTCTGGTCGCGGTGAGGGCGCCGCCATGACTCCTGAAACCACCAAACACCGCTTCACGGTGGAAGAACTGCAGCAGGCGGACGATTGGTCGGAAGGCTACTGCCTCGCCTGCCGCGCGCCCCGGGACTGCTGCGAGCCGGACGCGCAGGCGTACGAATGCGACGAATGCGGGGCGCCTGCCGTCTACGGCCCGCACTGGATCGCCATTGCAGGCCTGTTCGCGGAGGGCGAAGCATGAGGTTCACTGAACGCTTCCGCCCGTTCGTCTGCCCGGGCGATGTCATCAGCTGCGAGGCCGGGCCCTTCACCGTCCTGGCGCAGGTCGTTGCCGACGATTGTCCGGACGCTCCCGATCAGCGCCAGGACGGTTTCTGGCCCTCGCTTTATATTGATGCCCCCGGCTTTATCGGGCCGGGGAACAATTTCCGCCAGCGCTTCGCCGAGGCGCAAGCCAAGGCCGAAGCCGTGATGGACGGCTGGCGCAAAGGGGACTGGTTCTATTGCGGGATCGTGCTCAGCGTTTCGCTGGAGGGCGTAGACCTCGCGCGGACCGGCGCAGCCTTGTTTGGCATAGAGGCCAATTATCCCGGTACGGATAACAGCTACCTGACGGACGTCGCGAACGAACTCCTGCCGGAGAGCATGGCTGTGGCCCGCGAGACGCTCGTGCGGCTCGCCGCGCAGGCGCAGGCGATGGAGGGCGCATGATGGCGGACATCTTTCAGCAGCTGCTCGGACCGCGTCCCTCTCTGACACTCGACATCGAGCAGGGCTTTGTCACCGGAATCTGGGTCGCCGGGCGAAGGCCGGACCTGATCATCCGGGACTTCGATCTCGGCGCCAGCGCAGCCGACGCCTCGCACGACTATTTCGGCACGCCGTTCGTGGCGATCAACTGGCACCTGCCGCCATGGCGGCTGGGCCTCGCCCTTGCGCCCCCACACCTGTTTCCATTCTGAGGAGTTACTCCATGTTACAGCCTGACCTGATCCATATCGCGCTGAGCCAGCTCGGCATTTCCAAACTCAACATGCGCCACGGGCGCAAAGCGCCGGATGTCTCCGACATCCTGCCATCGATCCGGGAGAAGGGCGTCCGCCAGACGCTCCTCGTCCGGCGTGAAGGCGAGACCTATGGCATCGTCGCCGGACGCCGCCGGTTCTTTGCCCTGCTCGAGATTGCAAAGGAAACCGGCAGCGACCCGCTGGTGCCCTGCGCGGTCATGCCGGAGGGCGACGCCGCCTCGGCCATCGAAGCCTCGATCATCGAGAATGTCGCCCGCCTGCCTGCAACCGAGATGGAACAGTACACGGCATTCCGGAAGCTCCATGACGAAGGCCGGAGCGTCGAGGAGATCGCTGGCTTCTTCGGCGTGACGGAGCTCAACGTCCGGCGGGTGCTGGCCCTCGCTGCGCTCAGCGCCCCGATCCGGAAACTCTACGCCGACGAGGAGATCGACCGCGAAACCATCCGGGCGCTGACGCTTGCGACACCTGCCCGGCAGGCAGACTGGCTGAAGCTCTGGAACAGCGAGACAGAGCGCGCCCCGATGGGTCGGTCTTGCCGCGCATGGGTGACCGGCGGCGCCGCGATCACGACCGACAAGGCCCTGTTCGACCTTGCCGGTTACACCGGCGCGGTGACTGCCGACCTGTTCGGCGAGGCGGCAGTGTTTGCGGACGCCGCCGCCTTCTGGGACGCGCAAAGCGCGGTGATTGCCGAGCGCATCGACGGTTACCGTCAGCGCGGCTGGGCTGATGTGATCCTGCTGGAACGCGGCGCTTACTTCCAGCGCTGGGACTTCGTCCAGACGACGAAGAAACAGGGCGGCAAGGTCATCGTCGAACAGCGCCACGACGGGACGGTGACGTTCCATGAAGGCTGGCTGAAAGCCGCCGAAGCCCGAAAGGCCAGGACGACGAAGAGTGAAGGCGAAGCCGCGCTTGCCGCCGATGCGCGTGCAGAAATGTCCGGCCCGATGGCAGACTATATCGGCCTGCACCGGCACGGCGCCGCACAGACGAGCCTGATCCGAAACCCCGCCATCGCGCTGCGCCTGATGGTGGCCCACACCCTATGCGGATCATCTCTCTGGAACGTGCGCCTGCACATGCCGGGCGCGGTGAAGGCGGAAACGCTTGCCTCTGTCGAGGCCGGAGCAGCTGCGGCTGAACTGGCTGCAGCGCGGGACAGCGCAGAGGCGCTGTTCGAGGCGCTCGGCGCGCCCGTTCCGCGACGCAGCGGAGATGCCTATCACCTCTGCGAAACCTTCGCCGCGCTGCTTGCGATGTCCGACGCTGAAGTGATGCAGGTAACGGCGCTTGCAATGGCCGACACGCTGGAGTCCGGCGGGCCCGCTGTCGAGGCCGTGCTGCATGCCTGCAGCACTGACGCCGCAGAGTTCTGGAAACCGGATGACGCGTTCTTCGATCTCCTGCGCGACAAGCGGGTGATCACCGCATTCATCGCAGCGGCCATCTCACCGGAAGCAGCGCGCAAGGCCGAAAGCCTGACCAGCAAGGCGCAGAAGGACATGCTGACAGCGGCGCTCGCCGCAGACGAGGACGGCGCAGGCACCAGCTGGAGCCCCGGCTGGATGCAGGTGCCACCGACCCGCTATGTCGAGGGGGCAGCCTCGCCGCCTGCGGATGCGTGGGACCGGATTGCAGGACTGTTCGAGACGGATACCGAGCAGGAGTCCGGCGCCGAACCATCGTCTTCTGAAGCCAACGCCGCCTGAGTTTTTCGTCTCCTCTCAGGCAGCATGGAGCCGCCCGGTGCTTGCCGCCGGGCGGCTTTTTCTAGCGCGAAGGTCCCTGATTGCGGATCAAAGGGCGAGCGGTTCAGGACCAGCTCCGAGCCGTTCGAAACGGCCTCTGTTTCTCTCGCGACATCGGAATACGCTGCTGGCCGGGGCCTCATTCGTTCCGGGCAACTGCCTCTCGCGGACCCCTTGTTTCCGTCTCTTGCCGTTGGACCTGGACGGCCTGCGCCGGGCCTGAAACCGTCCCGGGCAGGAAATTTCCTCTGCGCTACGCGCATTCATCGCGACACAAATTTCCCGCCCGGGACGGTGCTGCACTTCGTTTCGCCCCTGCGGGTTCAGGCCCGGCGCAGGCCGTCCTTTCGGTCCGGCGTCGACGGGAACAAGGGGTTCCCGGAAGACAGCCAAGGAAACGAAAAGGAGACCCCCATGGCAAACGCACTCGGATATGTCACCGAAACCAAGACCGGCTTCGAAGGCAGCCTCGCAATGATGAACCTCACAAGCCCCATCCGCATCGAGAAGAACGCGGAAAAATCCGGGGACGGCCAGCCGGACTACCGCATCTTCGCCGGCGAGACCTCCACCGAAATCGGCGGCGGCTGGATGCGCAAGGCGAAAGCGTCGGGCCGGGAATACCTCTCGATCACGCTGGCAGACCCGCAGATCGGCCCCCGCAAGATCTTCGCGAACCTCGCGCCGGTCAAAGGCAAGAAAGGGCGCCACGTGATCCTCTGGAACCCGAAGGAATAACCTTTCAGCTCCCTCAGCTGAGCCGCCCCGGAGGAAACTCCGGGGCGGCTTTGGGCGGCTCAAGCGCGGATGTAAAAGCCGTTGCTCTTCGAGCGAAACTGTCCGGTTCGGGAACCCATCGGGCTATCACAACCGGCCAATTGAGCCCGTGGTGCGCCGAGGCAAGGGGGGGTGAAGAGCGCCGACGAGTCTCCTGTTATCGTAGGAGGTCCGTGTCGCGAATTTCGATTTCGGGAGGCACCGGCAGAGCTTGCAACCGGGCCACCATCTCGGAGATCGTCACCCGGGCCGGGTAGATCGTCATCGCGTCGCCGGAGCGAACGATCATCAGTTCGACCCCGTCGCCGAAAGCAATATCGTCGGGAAGCCGAATAGCGACGCTATTTCCGCTTTTGAAGGTTCTGCCACGTGCAACAGGCATGGTACCAATCTCCCGATAAACGTGGCGATACAGCTTGCTCCTCTGAATGCCAAGCTTGGTTCAGGCACCGGTCTTGCCGGTCGCACAAGCGCCTGAATTTGCCAATGCGCCGCACGCACTGCAAACGCGGCCAGCTCGGCTTGGAAAGCCGAGTTCAGACCACAGTGACAAGCGGTCCGTAAGCGGCGAGGCGCGCGTCATGCGTCACGAGCCGGTACGGCTCTGTCAGGGCAGTCGCAACCAGAAGCCGGTCGAACGGATCGTCATGATGCCGGGGTAGGGATTCGAGTGCCAGGACATGGGCGCTGGCCACCGGAAGGATAACAAAGCCGGAAGCCTCGAAGAAGCGTTGCGCGTCCCCGGCTGACATCGGCATGGCCTCCGGTCCTCGGCCTAGCGAATGCTTGATTGCTATCTCCCAGAGGCTGACAACGCCTACGTAAAGCGTGGCCGAGGGATCAAGGATCAGAGTGCGCGCCGCCTGAGACAGGCGGGGGTTATCCTCCACTGCCCAGATCGCAATGTGCGTATCGAGCAGAAGATTCACGAACTAGGGCCACCAAAAAGGGCAGCCGCTTCGGCTTCCAGATCCGGATCCGGTTCGGGTGTCGTGAACTTTCCCTTGGCGACGCCGATACGCACACCGACCGGCGAGGCATGGATCGGCACAAGGCGCGCCGCAGGCTTGCCGTTGCGGGCAATAATGATCTCGCGCTCCGCCCCGCTCTCAAGTGCTTCCACGAGACGGGAGAGGTTCGATTTGGCATCCAGCATGTTTACAATGGTCATAGACGATAGATATCAGATTGGCTTGGCTAAGTCTAGCTAATGCAGACGTTCGCCTGACTCTCATTACCAGAACGTATCGTCAGTTCTGTCCAAAAGCAGTGTTTGTCCCCAGAGCCGATGGCCTGAGTCTTGCGACGAGAAGGCGCCATGAAGTCTGGGTCACTCTCCACGCAGGCGAGTCTTGGCGTTGCAGGCCTTGCGGTCGCAGCGCTGAGTTTTGCCGTTTTGAACCAGCAGGGCCTCGTCCTCTACAACCCATCTTCGTCTCTTGAACCAGGCTTCTACGTCCGCGCAGATGCAAACGCTGAGCGAGGGACCGTGGTGACGATCTCGGTTCGCGCCGTTGACCTCGACTATGTCGAGGCCGGTCGTGTGAAGGCGGCCGGAGACCGCTTCCTCAAACGCATCGCTGCGGTGGGCGGAGACCGTGTCTGTTCCGAGAATGGCCAGATACTGATCAACGATGTGCACGTGGCCACTGCCTCTCGATTGGATTCAGCGGGTGTCGCGTTACCTCAATGGTCAGGCTGCGCGACGCTCGGTAACGGCGAAGTTTTCCTTCTCGGCGATGATGAGATGAGCTTCGACGGACGCTATTGGGGCGTCACATCAGCTGCGAACATCGAGGGCACCTGGCGCAAGTTTCCCTGATCTCGCGCGCCGTGCAGGATCGCGTGCAGGGTGAAGGCAGAATCTTCCGATCCGCACACGTGCTAGGCTCTGGGTGATGGAGGGCCGTATGAAGGTTGGATGGCAAGATAAAGGCGTGACCTGCGGTCACGCAAGACGCCGGTCGGCGCGGGCGTATTCGCAGGTCATGGCATGGCCCACAGGTCGCGCGACGACCTGTGAGTTTAGTCCATCCGCCAGCGGAGCTTTTTCCTTGAATGGAGATGCGTGAGCCATGTCGGCGCGCAGTCTGGACCAGTTGCTTATCTCCTCACGGCTCGCGCCATCGGCGAACCAGCGTGAGGCTTTCGGTATGCGCGGACAGCGACAGCTTTCGCGTTCAGACAGGGAGCTGCTCGAGGGAGAGATCGGCCGAGGGCGGCGCTCAGGGCAGGGGGGCGGCAGCGGGGCAAAGGCGCCGTCGGTGCGACCGGGCCGCGCCAACGAAGCCGGCCATCAGGGAGGCGGGCTGGGAGCGGGGCACGCACCCGACATGCGCCAGCAGGCGGTGATCAAGATCCACTACTTCAATCACTCAGGCGGAGGCGGCGGCGCGCTTGCGGCTCACGCCCGCTATGTCGCGCGTGACGCGGCAAGGCCGGAGGACCGAGAGGTAGTGATTGAGCAGGGGCCGGTTTCCGAGGAGCGCGAGGCGGCCCAGAGCGAAGCGCGCGCGCATGCAGACTATCTCGCAAGAGGCGTGCAGGAGCGCCGCGCGTTTTATGATCGGGAGCATGAAGGTGTTGACGGCGGCGCCCGCGCCGCCGAATGGGCAAAGGCCGACAAGCGCCATTTCCGGCTGATCCTGTCAGCCGAGCGCGGTGACGAAATCAGCGACTTGCCGGCCTACACGCGGGAAGTGATGGCGCGGGCCGAAGTCCAGCTCGGCTCGCGTCTCTCCTGGGTCGCGGCGGACCATCACGATACGGGCCATTCGCATACCCACATCATCCTGCGCGGGCGCCGCGCCAACGGCCAGGACCTCGTCATTCCGAAAGACTTCATCCGGCATGGGTTCCGGAATATCGCCCGGGATGTCGCAACCGAATGGCTGGGCGCGCGCACGCGCGATCAGGCGCGAGAGGCGCTGGACCGAGAAGTGATGCGCCATGCGCCGACAAGGCTCGACCGCATGATTGCAGACCAGTTGCCGGAAGAGAGCAGCGTCCGGGTCAGCCGGCTTGCGTCCCCAAACGGCGACCGCGCCGTCACCCGCGCCCTTCGGGCCCGCGCGCGCGAACTCGCCGGCATGCGGCTCGCCGCAGAAACGAAGCGCGGCGTCCTGACCTTCGAGCCGGACTGGCAGGACCGGCTGAAAGCAATGGAGCTGCATCTCGATATCCGCAAACGGCTTCTCGAGCAGCAGCGTCTCCAGCGCGAAGCTCAGGAGAGGTCTCGTGCGCGGTCGGCCGGAAAGGGGCTGGAGCGATGATGGCGAGTTATAAAGAGCTGGCGGCGGATGGGCTGAAGGCGCCCGCGCCGCACCCATCTCACGATCTACTTCATGGCTTTGGCCAGCCGCGCCACTTCGACCGCCCAGGCATCGAGCGCCGCGCGCTTCTGAGGCAAGTAGGTGTTTCGGTTATAGACCTGCGTGATCGCGGGCCCCGGCGGGGTATGATTGAGGATACGGCTGACGATCTCTCCCATCACGTTCAGGCGCTCGGATGTCATCATCGTTGCGCCCGTTCGGCGCATGTCATGCAGGGTCAGGTCCGGGATCTTGAGCGACTCGGTCAGACGCGCGAAGTAGCGTGTCACAACATGCGGTTCGATCGGCTCGCCATCTCGCCCTGGAAACGCGTAGCCGTCACCGCGCCCGGCAAATGCAAAACGAAGAAGATCCACCGCCGCGTCAGACAGCGGCACAGAGTGTGGTCCTTTCTTGTTCTTGGTGCGCGGACCCGGAATGGTCCACACCCTGTTGTCCCAGTCGATTTCTCTCCAATGGATGCCGCAAACCTCGCCGCGCCGTTGCAGCGTGAGTATGGCGATCTGGATCGCCAGCGTGGACGTAAGACCGTCGGACCGCCCGCCGTGACGAAGACCGGTCAGGGCCTTCCAGGTTTTCGCAAGTTCCTCGGGAGTACCAACGCGCTCCCGGCTGACCTTCGGAAAGGGTTTGATGGGTTGCGTCGGATTGATGCCAAGCATGCCCTGTTCTGCCGCGAAGCCGAGCAGGCGGCGCAAAATCTCAAGAGTAGTGTTTGCGGCCCCCGGCCCGCTCGTCTGTGCGAGCGAGCGGAGGAAAGTGCTCAGCTCACTCGTCGTCAGGTTCGCAACCGGCCGATTGCCGAAGGCAGGTTCGATATGCCGCTTGAAATAACCTGCTTCCAGATCGTTCCGGCTTTTGGCACGGCGAAGCTGAACTTCTGAAAAGTAGATCGACCAGACCCGCGCCAGGGTGTTTTCCCGCCGCTCGCTTGCGGCTTGGCGAGCGGTGCGGCGCTCGGTTGTTGGGTCTACGCCGGAGAGCTGTATCGAGGCCAACATCTCCATGGCTTTGTTACGTGCCTGATCCAGCGTGAGAATCTTTGCATCGCCGATAAGCGGTTCACGCTGTCGTCCGTCGGCGTCGCGGTAGACGACAAAGTAGCCCTTGGAGCCAGTATGTGACACGGTCAGGACAAGACCGGGCACCCGGTCATCCCAATAGCGCGCCTTCTTTTTTCCGAGTGCGCCGGCGCTGTTCACCGAGCTCTGAGTGAGGCGAACGGAGTTGCGAATGGGCACTTTTTGCTCCTTTTTTGGGACCTGAAAATAGCCCCGTTGATTTTATGAGATTTTTAGTCGGCAGCTTTGCTGAAAGATCTCGCCGAAACGGCCTGAAAGACGCTATAGTGACCCCTACGAAACTTCAAAAGTGACCACGAAACTGCGAAAAGTTAGGACTGAAAATATTGAATTTTTTCGGGAGCAGTTTCTAGGAGTGACCACTACGCTAACGACCCTTACGGTTAAATCCCACTACTATATTTCCACCCAGCAAAATTCCAACAAAAATGGTCGGGTCTGGTCGGTAGTAGTGTCCTTTTACAGTAGTGGCCACTATTTTTAAAGTCTATATTTCACAGTAAATTACGGGCGTAATCTGGCTTGGTCGGTTTTGGTCACCCAGCAGTGTTTTGCTTTGACATCGTAGGGGTCACAAGTTCGAACCTTGTACCGCCCACCATTAACTCCCTGAATTTGCTGAATATTCAGAGGCCGTAGCGGACGGCACACGCGACGGAAAATCGGTGCGCAAGTGATACGCAAGTGATTGGCGCACCTGCTGACGGCCCCACAAAACTGAGACATTGGCGATCTGATGCCCCCTGACTTCTGAAAAGGTGTCAGGAAAGGGGGCGATCAGTTGACTGTGGAAACGGGCGGACGGGAATGATGTGCCTGCGTCCACGCTCTATCACGGGTTTCTCGCCTTTACCGAAGTGCTGCGCCTGCAGGATCGGATCGAAGCGCTGCAGCCCTGATCCTGCTGCAATCGCAATGGAACTGCCTGCCCGGCATGGCGTTTGTCTTGCGATGGGGCTCGCCTATGGCTGACTCATTCATGGGCAAAGGTCGCTTTTTCCCGTGAAAAGCCCCTCTTGAGGTTGGGGTCGAAGGCCGAGTGGCCTAAACGGGAACCAACAGAAAGGGACAGATGACGCGCGCGAAGGAAGACACTTCGGCCAGATCGTCCGGGCGTCTGGTTGCCATTTCCAACCGGACTGCGGCGGGGAGCGAAAGCAAGGCGGGTGGCCTTGCGGTGGCCCTCTGGGAAACCCTGGTGGAAACCAAGGGTTTATGGATTGGCTGGTCAGGCCGGGTCCTCGATTTCGAAACCGCCAGGGTTAATCATGTCGAGGAAGAGGGTGTGCACTTCGCCCTCAGCGATCTGTCGCGCCGCCAGTATGACGGGTTCTACCTCGCCTATGCCAATTCGGTCCTATGGCCGGTGATGCACAACCGGATCGACCTCGCGGTGTTCGAGGCGGACACGTATCGCAACTATCGCTCCGTCAATGAGAAGTTTGCCCGCATCGCGGTGCAGGAAGCGCGCGCCGACGATTTCGTCTGGGTGCACGACTATCATTTCTTCCTTCTGGGCCGGATGATGCGCCAGCGCGGCTGGCAGGGACGGCTTGGCTGGTTCCTGCACATTCCTTTTCCGGCGCCGGATGCATTCCGCGCGATCCCGCAACACCGCGAACTGGGCGAGGCGATGTGCGCCTATGACGTCGTCGGCGTCCAGACCGGCAAGGACCTCTACAATCTGGCGCGCTATCTGGAAGAAGAGTTTGACGCGGAGGAGTTGCCCGACGGGCGCTTTCGCGTTGGCGAGCGGACCGTTCGCCTGCTGCACTGTCCCATCGGTATCGATGTCGACGCCTTTGTGGAAGCTGCAACCTGCGACCATGCAAAACAGGCCGCTGCCAAACTCGAGACATTCCTGGGCAATCGCCAACTGGTTCTGGGCGTTGACCGGATGGACTATTCCAAAGGGCTGATCCAGCGCTTTGAAGGCATGGCGGATCTGTTTGACCGGCATCCCGACGTACACGGGCAGATATCCTTTACCCAGATCGCCCCGCCTTCACGCTCGGTCGTCGAAGGCTATCAGCTGCTGCGACAGAAGCTGGATGAGCTGTCCGGCCGGATCAATGGCGATTATGGCGATCTCGACTGGATCCCGATCCGCTATCTTGCGCGCGGATATGACCGCGATGAAATCGCTGGCCTCTACCGGCTCGCGAAGGTCTGTCTGGTGACGCCGTTGCAGGACGGAATGAACCTTGTGGCGAAGGAATTCATTGCAGCTCAGGACCCAGAGGACCCCGGCGTACTCGTCCTGTCCCAGTTTGCGGGCGCTGCAGAGCAAATGCAGGAGGCCCTGATCGTCAATCCTTATGATGCCGTCGCGATTGCTGAAGCCGTCTACCGGGCAATCCATATGCCATTGGAAGAACGCAAGATCCGGTGGGCGTCACTGATGGACGGGATCAATCGGCAGGACCTGATCTGGTGGAGGAACCGCTTCCTGGATGCCGTCCCTGCGGATGCGGAGGTGCCTGCACTTTGACAATGGGGAACGATTTGAAGCCGCCGCCGCTGACGGCGGGCGATGCGCTGTTTCTGGATTTTGACGGCACGCTGGCTGGATTGCAGGAAGATCCGGACACGGTGTTTCTGGCACCCGGTCTGGGCAAGGTTCTCGAAAACATTTCAAGCAAGCTCAATGGCGCGCTGACTATTATATCCGGCCGGGATGCGGAAGACCTGTCGGGCCGTGTGCCGACGGGGCTCTGGCGTATCGGGAATCATGGGTTGATCGAACTGGCGCCGGACGAGGTCCCTCCGGAGGAGCGTGCGTCTGCCCCTGATGCCGTGAGCGGCGCGTTTCGTGACATCAGTGTGCGGTTCGCCGGAACGCGTGTGGAAACCAAGGGGCCAATTCTCGCGCTGCATTACCGGCAGGCGCCGGAAGCGGTGGCGGGTATCGAATTGGCGCTCGCGGAGGCTGGCCTGTCAGACGCCGGATATCGCGTGCAACATGGCAAATTCGTGTTCGAGGCAAAGCCGGAAACAGCCCACAAGGGCAAGGCTATCGCCCGCATGATGGGCACCGCACCGTTTGCCGGGCGTCGGGCGGTCATGATCGGGGATGATACGACCGACGAAGATGCTTTCGAGGCTGTCAATCAGCTCGGCGGGTTGACGGTCAAGGTCGGCGCGGGCGACACATTTGCGCAATACCGGCTGGCGAGCGTCGAAACCGTACACGAATATCTGAAGGAGTTGGCAGGGGCATGAGCGGACTGGATCTGGGCATCGTCGGCAATGGCACAGTCGCCGGCCTGATCAATTCACGTGGCGACTATAAATGGTTTTGCCTGCCGCGATTTGATGGCCAGCCCGTCTTCAACCAGTTGATGGGCGGGGGCGGGGCATTCTCAGTCTGGATGGAGGACCTGGCATCGCGCAGCCAGTCTTATGACCATAACAGCGCCATTCTGCGCACGCGCCTTGAATCGCGTGACGGGGCGGTGGTGGAAATTACTGACTTTGCGCCGCGCTTTGAAAATCAGGGCCGCATGTTTCGCCCGGCAGCCCTCGTGCGCCGATTCAAGGTTCTGGCGGGTACGCCGCGCCTGCGCATCACGCTGACCCCTGAGACCGATTGGGGTGGACGCAAACTGAAAGCCGTGCGCGGGGTCAATCATGTTCGCTTCGTCGATGAAGAGTTGAGCTTCCGCGTCACGACGGATGCGCCTGTGTCCTACATTCTGTCTGGTACAAGTTTCATCCTGGACAGGGAGGCCGCTTTCATTCTCGGGGCGGATGAATCCCTGTCCGATCATCCGGAGCGAATCGCGCGCGATTGGGAAGAGCGCACCCGGCTCTACTGGGAACGCTGGGCGCGCAGTCTGGCAGTTCCGTTCGAGTGGCAGCAGGCGGTGATCCGCGCCGCCATCACGCTCAAGCTCTGTGTCTATGAGGAAACCGGCGGCATCGTTGCTGCGCTGACCACCAGTGTACCGGAGCATGAAGGCTCCGAGCGCAACTGGGACTATCGCTATTGCTGGATTCGCGATGCCTATTTCACAGTGACGGCGCTGAATCGTCTCTCGGGCATGGGGACGCTGGAGCACTATATGCGCTGGGTGCGTAATATTGTTGCCCAGTCGAAGGGCGGGCATATTCAGCCGGTCTATGGCATCGGCTTGGAAGCCGATTTGACCGAGGATTTCGCCAGAGATCTGCCGGGCTATCGCGGAATGGGGCCGGTACGGCGCGGAAACCAGGCGGCGGAACATGTCCAGCATGATGTATACGGACAGGTGGTTCTGGGCGTCGCGCAAAGCTTCTTTGACACGCGCCTGATGAAGCGGCCGGGAATCGCTGAATTTGAGCAGCTGGAACCCGTGGGGGAGCGCGCCTTTGCCGTCCACGACACACCGGATGCGGGCATCTGGGAGTTTCGTACGATTTCCCATGTCCACACCTCCTCGGCCATTATGTGCTGGGCGGCGTGCGACCGGCTGTCGAAGATCGCTGCGCATCTGGAGCTTTCCGCGCGCGCAGATTATTGGCGGGAGCGGGCCGGAATCATCCACGCGACCATCCTTGAGAAAGCCTGGAACGAAGAGGTCGGGGCGTTTACCGCTGCCTTCGGCGGAGAAGAGCTTGACGCGTCCGTCCTGCTAATGTCCGAGATTGGATTCATCGCGGCGGAAGACCCTCGCTATGTCTCGACCGTACAGGTGATCAACCGTGACCTGCGCGAGGGCGATCATGTCTATCGGTACAAGGCGACCGATGATTTCGGCAAGCCCAAGACCGCGTTCACTGCGTGCACCTTCTGGCTGGTCGATGCCCTGCACCGGATTGGCCAAACGGAAGAGGCGAGGCGGGTTTTCGAGGCACTTCTGAATGCGCGCAACCATCTCGGTCTCCTATCAGAAGACGTCGACACCGACACCGGCGAGCTGTGGGGGAACTTTCCCCAAACCTATTGCATGGTGGGAATCATCAACTCTGCAGCGCTCCTCAGCCGGCCTTGGAGTCAGGCACTCTGAGGCGAATGCCTAATTTTTGGGCAGCGATGGGCGCGCAATTTCCAATGCCGGGCGGCGACCGGGCGGGACAGGACGGCCTGATCTGGCCGCTTGACCGGGCGGTGCGGTGCGTGCGTTCCTGTCTCTATGGGAGAGGCACCTCAGTTTTTTGATGAAATGGGCGGGTTCGACGGCAACGTTCGGGCCCCCTATTCGAGCTATTCCGGTTGGCTGCAGGAAATGAGCCGGCCTGACATGCTGAAGAAGTCGCTGGATGCGCAGGCTTTCTTCCGGCGTACCGGCATCACGTTCAACGTCTATGGCCAGTCCGAGGCAGACGAGCGGCTGATCCCGTTCGATCTCATCCCCCGCATCATCGGCGCGGGGGAGTGGGCCAATCTGGTGCGCGGCATCGAACAGCGGGTGACGGCGATCAATGCCTTCCTGCATGATATCTATCACCGCCAGGAAATCCTGCGCGCTGGTCGGGTGCCGGAACATTTGATCCGGGAGAACGAAGCGTTCCTTCCGAAGATGATCGGCATGGACCCGCCGGGCGGCATCTACACCCATATTGTCGGGGTGGACCTGGTGCGGACCGGGCCGAACGAATTCTACGTTCTGGAAGACAATGCCCGCACGCCGAGCGGCGTTTCCTACATGCTGGAAAACCGCGAGACGATGCTGAAGATGTTCCCGGAACTCTTCTCGCGCATCAAGGTCCATCCGGTTCAGCAATACCCGACCATGTTGCGTCGATCGCTGGAGCGCTGCGGGCCTCCGGCCGCTGAGGGCAAACGTCCGACCGTGGCGGTGTTGACGCCGGGCATCCACAACTCGGCCTATTTCGAACATGCCTTCCTTGCGGACCAGATGGGTGTGGAACTGGTCGAAGGGCATGACCTTCGTGTCACGGATGGCCGGATAGCGATGCGCACGACACGCGGCTATGAGCCCGTGGATGTGATCTATCGCCGGATCGATGACGATTATCTCGACCCGCTGAATTTTCGGTCGGATTCTATGCTGGGCGTGGCAGGAATTTTCGACGTCTATCGCTCTGGTGGCATAACTATCGCCAATGCGCCCGGCACCGGTATTGCCGACGACAAGGCGATCTATTCCTACATGCCGGAAATCGTCGAATTCTATACCGGCCAGAAGCCGATCCTGCAGAACGTGCCGACCTGGCGCTGCGCCGAGAGGGACGCGCTGGCCTATGTGCTGGAGCATCTGGAAGAACTGGTTGTAAAAGAGGTTCACGGGTCGGGCGGTTATGGCATGCTGGTCGGACCTGCCGCCAGCAAGGCAGAGATCAAGGCCTTCCGGGCCAAGCTGATGGCGAAGCCGGGCAATTATATTGCTCAGCCGACGCTGGCGCTTTCGACGGTCCCTGTGCTGACGAAGGCAGGTCTGGCGCCTCGCCATGTGGACCTGCGCCCCTTTGTTCTGGTCTCGCCGGAAGGTGTGGAAGTCACGCCCGGCGGATTGACGCGAGTTGCCATGAAGAAGGGCTCTTTGGTCGTAAATTCCAGCCAGGGAGGAGGCACCAAGGATACCTGGGTGCTGAAGGAGGACTAGAGATGATGCTCGGCCGAACAGCCGCCGGCCTCTTCTGGCTCGCGCGGTATCTGGAAAGAGCAGAGAACACGACCCGTCTGGCGGAGGCGGGCTTCCGCATGGCGTTGACGCGCGCGGAATCAAATTCAGAGGAATGGCGTTCAGTGGTCACCACCGCCGGGTGTGCGGACTCTTATCTCGCCAAACATGAGATCTTCCGATCCGACAAGGTGATGGATTTCGTCCTGCGCGACAAGGAAAATCCGACCAGCGTGCTGGGCGCATTGCATGCGGCGCGGGAAAATGCCCGGATGACCCGTACCGCCCTGACGCGGGAAGTCTGGGAAGCGATCAACGATGCCTGGATGAGCGTGCGCGATATCCTGCGCCGCCCGGTGCCAGAGCGGGACTTGCCTGAAGTGCTGTCACTGGTGCGTCGTCAGGGTGCGCAGGTGCGCGGCGCGATTACCGGCACGATGCTTCGCAACGACATCTACGATTTTATCCAGATCGGCACTCTGGTTGAGCGCGCCGACAATACATCCCGTATTCTCGATACGAAGTATTATGTCCTTCTGCCGTCCAGCGCCTCGATTGGCTCTTCGCTCGACAATGTGCAATGGGAAATGATCCTTCGGTCTGCGTCTGCCGAGCGCAGTTTCTATTGGCTGCATGGTGGCACAGCGAGCCCGATTGCGATTGCAGACTTTCTGATTTTTGATGCCCGTCTGCCGCGGTCTCTGGCCTTCTGCTACGATATGATTACGGAGCATCTCGGACGGCTCAAGGTGGAGTATCAGGCAAGCACGCCGGCGCATGAACTTGCAATCCGGCAGGAAAATCGGCTGACGGCTTTGAATATCAGCCTCGTCTTTGAGGAGGGGCTGCACGAGTTCCTGACCGGTTTCATGGCAGAGAATGCGGCCTTCTCGGCCCAGATCGAAGCCGACTACAGGTTCAGCGAGTAAGCCATGAGACTCCGCATCGATCATACTACAGTCTATAATTACCAGAAGGCAGCGGTCTATGCGCTGCACCAGGTGCGCAAGCGCCCGCATGACACGGACGGGCAGACCGTCATTTCATGGGATCTCTTTCTTGAGGGTGCAAAGAGTGAAGCGCGTTACCTCGACCAGCATGGCAACAATGTCGAGCTGGTCTCGATTGAGCAGGGCGCGCAGCGTGTGTCGATCTCCTGCCAGGGGGAAGTGGAGACGCGCGATACGTCCGGTGTGCTGAGCGGCGGGCGCATGATGCCGCCGCTTTGGCTTTACCTCCGGTCCACGCCGCTCACGGTCGCCGGGAAGGGGGTCCGGGCGATGGTCGGGCAGCTCGGCAAGGACCCGGCGCGAGACCTCGGGACGTTACATGCCTTGATGGATCTGGTCGCCGAGACCGTCATCTATGACACGACCCTGACAGGGCCGAAAACGACGGCCGAGGAAGCGCTCGCCTTCGGGCAGGGCGTTTGCCAGGACCATACGCATGTCTTCCTGTCGGCTGCGCGGCTGTTGGGCTTTCCGGCGCGCTATTCCAGCGGCTACCTGATGATGCTCGACCGGGTCGATCAGGACGCAGGGCATGCCTGGGCGGAAGCCTGGGTCGACGGACTCGGATGGGTGGGATTTGATGCGTCAAATCGCGTTTCTCCCGACGAACGGTACATTCAGGTTGCAACTGGCCTCGACTATCGCGAAGCTGGTCCGCTATCTGGCGTGATGTATGGCGGCGAGAGCGAAGCAATGTCTGTTTCGGTTCAGGTCCAACAATAGCGTGCGGGACCGGAGGGGTTCGAAGTGACATATTGCGTGGCGATGCGGCTCAACGAAGGGCTCATCTTCATGTCTGACACGCGCACGAATGCGGGTGTCGACAATATCTCGAAGTTTCGGAAGATGTTCACCTGGGAGATTCCAGGCGAGCGTGTGATTACCGTATTGACGGCGGGGAACCTCGCGACGTCGCAGGCCGTGATCAGTCTTCTGGATGAGCGCACCAAGGTCCCGCATGAGCGCAGGCCCAGCCTTTTGGAGGCGCCAACCATGTTCCAGATCGCCAATATTATTGGCGACACGCTCAAGGAAGTGATCAAGACGCAAAAGATGACCGGTCCCGAATCCGAGGCGGACTTCGGTGCGACGATCATCGTGGGCGGCCAGATCAATGGGATGAGCTCGCGCCTCTTCCTAATCTACCCCGAAGGCAACTTCATTGAAGCCAGCGAAGAGACCCCCTTCTTCCAGGTCGGTGAGACCAAGTATGGCCGTCCGATCCTGCTGCGCGCCTATGATAGGGAAATGAGCTTCGAAGAAGCTGTGAAGCTGCTCTACGTGTCATTCGACTCGACCCTGAAGGCCAATCTGTCCGTAGGAATGCCGCTGGACCTACAAGTCGTCGAGGAAGATGGGCTGCGTGTCACGCACCGTCAGCGTGTGGACGAGAATGATCCGTATTTCCACACAATCTCACGCAGCTGGGGCGACGCGCTTAAGCTCGCCTTCCAGTCATTGCCGGATTTCTGTTTCGGGGACGATCCCGCTTAGGCGAAGATGCGTTCGGGGGCGAAGCTGCGATAGAGCTTTTTCGCCATCTCCACGCGCTCTTCAGCGCTCATCCCTTCCGTATCTGCCTTGAGGGTGGCATTGACCAGAGGAAGGATGCCCATGCGGTTTGCGACCTGGATCGCAAGGCCCGGGCGGGCATTCAGTTCGAGCAGCAGCGGCCCCTTGCCCTTGTCGAGCACGATGTCCGCACCAAGATAGCCGAGCCCTGTCACTTCATAGGCTTTGGCGGCCATCAGAAGCATCTCGTCCCAATGAGGGACTTTGAGGTTGCTCAGGGGGTTGGCTGTGTCCGGATGGATTTCCGTTGTCTTGCCATTTTGCATACCGTGCATGGTGCGGCCGGTCACGAGGTCCAGCCCAACACCGACGCCGCCCTTGTGCAGGTTGGCCTTGCCGTCGGATTCTGCTGTCGGCAGGCGCACCATGGCGACAAAGGGAATGCCGCGCAGCACGATGATACGGATGTCCGGCACGCCGCCGAAGCTGATCGGGTCAAACACCTCGTCGAATTTCACCCGGTATTCGATCATGGCCACATCCGGTTGTCCGGACAGGGAGTACATGCCTGAGAGGATGTTGTTAACGTGGAAGCGGAGGTCTTCAAGTAGGGCGCGCTGGCCGTTGGACCGGCGCCAGCCGCCGCGCATCGGCCCTAGAATGACCTGGATACCGTTGCCCTGCGAGCCATTTGCCGGCTTGATCACGCAGCCATCCGGCTTGTCCAGAAGCTTTTCTAGGTTGCGCATGTCCAGCGGGTTGCGGATCAGGCCATAGAGTTCCGGCGTCGCGATGCCGGCTTCGATGGCGAGGCGTTTGGTCTCGGTCTTGTCATTCACAAGCCGCATGAGGCGACGCGGATTGAGGTCATTTACGAGACGGAGATTCCGCTCATTGATGCCAAGCAGTCCGGCTTTGCGCAGGGCAATCCAGGTGCGGATCATTTTTCCGCCTGCTTCGCCAGTTCACGGAAACGGATGATCTCGCTGACGCGCAGGCCGGTATATTTGCCCATCAGCAGGCAGGCTGCCATCAGGATCAGCAACAGTTCAGGGAAGTTGAACAGCAGGTATTCAACATGCTGGTTCGTCATCACCAGATACGAGAGGGATGCGATCAGCAGGGACCCGGCGCCCGCCTTGATGGCGTCTTCGGCGGAATACTCTTCCCACATGATCGACATGCGTTCGATCGTCATGGTCAAGATCACCATCGGGAACAGCGAGATGGACAAGCCCATGCGCATGTTTGCGCCATTGAAGACCTGCGCGATGACCGCCATGCAGATCACGATGAAGATCAGCACCACCGCGAGCCGGGGCACCAGCAGTAATCGGAGCTTCTCGAGATAGAATCGCATGGCAAGGCCGAGCGCGACCAGCATGGTGAACAGGATAATGCCATTCAGCAGGGCCGTCTCGCGGAACGCGATGCCGATCAGAATGGGCATGAACGTGCCGAGCGTCTCGATCCCGATAAATTGGCGCATGAAGACCAGCAGAACGATGCCTGCAGGAATGGTGATCAGCACCTGGTAGACCAGTTGCGTGGTCACCGGCAGGCGGTCGAAACTGAACAGCTCGACCGGATTGCGTGCCTCGCGGGCAGCTTTGCGCACGACGTCTGAGGTCGAGGAATCTATGGGTTGGATCGAGACTTGCGGTTCGAAGTCGAACACGCCGTCTGCGCGGATCATTTCTTCCGTGCCATACCAGATGGTGAAGAACTCTTTCGGGTCCGGCCCGATGAAGTAGCGCTTGTCGCGCCCCTCGACATGGTATTCGAGCCAATGCTGCACTTCGGTACGCCGGCGGGCCTCATCCAGATACACGCCATTCGCGACGCGCGCGCGGATTCCCTGGCTCTGCAGGGCTTCAGCCGCAAGTGTCAGCCGGTCGAGCGGCGGGGGCAGGGCCGGCAGCAACGCCTCGATCTCATCAGCGTCCTTCTCGACGAAGATCTCCTGCAGGATCAGTTCCGCGAGGGATTCATTGTCAGCTGAGCGCCGGCGCATGTCCGATGACCAGACGATAAAGGCCTGGCGTTCAAGATCGTTGAGCGAGCCTGGTGGTTCGCGGTCTGCCGGACGGTGCATCTCGGCAGGCAGGGGGGAGCGCTGGGTCTCGCCTTCGAGGCGCGCGCGATAGCGCAGCACTTTGCGGTCATCCGGATAACGGTAGGTCCAGATCGCCTTGCGGCCATCTTCGTCATCGGACTCGAGGCGCAGGCCGAAGGCGCCATTATAGTATTGTTCCTGCGACACGCTGCGGGTGTCGCTGTTTGACGGAATAAAGGTTTCGATGCGTACCGGTTGATTGGCCGTGTCAAAGTCGAGATAGACTTCAAAGTCCCAGGTTGTGGTCTGGGCCCCCGGCGTGAGCGGGTACTTGTACTGGAATACCTTGATGCCGAAGATCGTCAGCGCGATCACCGTCAGCACAAGTGCCAGGAGGCGGGTGTGAAAGGTACTAGTCACGCTCAGGTACGTTACATTCGTCGTCTGCAATGAAGGTCGAGGCAGAATCGACCAGGATGCGGGACGCGAGGAATTCGCGACCGATCAGGATGTCGTATTCAAAGTCCTCACGGTCGGCAAGATTGACTTCCGCCAGGCCGCGTACGCCTCCGAGACAAACGGGCAGGTGAATTACAGGACGGCGGATCGTGCCGCCGGTTTTAAGCTTGATGAGCGCAAAGCGGCGCACGTCCTGATCGTAGCGGACTGTGCGGCCATTCTTGCCGCGCAGGCGAAATGTCACCCAGTCGTCCTTGCCGGACTTCTTGTACACTTTCACGTCGCGGGCATAGACCGATGAGGAATCGGCGCCGGTATCAAGTTTGCCTTTCATTTCAAGGCCTAACTTGCCGACGTGGACATCCTCGACATAGCCGAGCACCGTCATGTCGTCGCGGCCTTCACGCTCTGCCATGGCCGGTGTTGTGGCCAGGCTGAAGGCGATTGCAGAAATGATGGGCAGTCTCCACGGGTTCACGAGGGGGCTCTCCTTTTAACCTTACGGGCCGGACCTGTCGGGCGGCAGTCGCCTTAGCATGAGGGAGCGGGGGACGATAGCTGCTGGACGTAGCGCTTCGCGGCCGCAAAGACACCCGATTCATGGCGAAAAAAGGGAGAGGGCTGTGAGTTAACGACATCGCTGTGGCTGCAACGCACCAATGCCGATCGGGTTCACAATAAACTTATGCGGAAATCGGGAAGACCGGCCAGGTGTCAACGATCGCGCCATCCTCATAGACCGCGATGTCTCCGAACTGCAGGAAGACGGCTTCGCTCTGCTCCGGCCGCAGGAACACAAACTCGTCTGGCTGAATGGAAAGCTCCGGCCCGGCATTCATCATTTCCTGGTTCGAGGAGCGTCCGAAAGTCTTGTTGTATTCAAGGCCCGGCGGGTCGACCGGTTTGGCCAGCCAGTGGCCGCCATGGATGAAGATCGTCTTTTTCGAATTTGGGTTCCACGCCGCAGACGGGCCGCTCGCAAATTCGAGGCCGGGCAGGCGGGTTTTGTCGAGAGACTTGATCACCGGGGTCGCAATGAAGCTGGCTGGCTGGTGCGGTTCCAGCAATTCGGTGTCGAAATGCGTCGGCTTGACGAGGCAGGAGCCCGCGGAGACTTCGTTGGCGATGTCGGTGGACTGGTAGTAGCGATAGGTCGGGCTGCCAGCGGCATTGCGAGTGAGACCGGGCATTCTATCGCTTCCGATCAGATCGTTGGCCTGTGCCAAAGCGGTCTCATAAGTGTTCCATGCGCCTTTCAAAGCCTTGTCGCGCCAGCCCATGGTGGTCGGCAGGGATGGGATGTGCGGCTCGTACCCCATGAAGCCGGTGAATTCGAGATTGGGGTCGGCTTCGATCGCTTCGATCGTGGCGCCGAGCGCAGGACCCGGTTCGAAACCACCCCGGTGCAGGCCGACATCCAGTTCCAGAACGAGTTTCAGCGTCCGGCCGAGGTCTGCAGCAAGCGCGGAATATTGCTGCAGCCTCGCAGGCGTATCGATCAACCATTGAATGTTGTCCGCCGCCGCGCTGGTATTTGCCGGCAGGGTTTCGAAATAGTGTTTCGCAGCGTGTACAGGCAGCGGCTTGCCGACGAGCTGGCTCGCTTCCGGCATGTCGACCGAGAGTTTGGACAGCATGGGCTGGTTGAACGTCATCAGCCGGTCGGTGCCGGACAGGTTCCGGATATGCGAGATCAGGTCAATCGAGGGCAGGGACTTGGCGACGATGCGATAGCCCATGCCGGATGGCAGGTGCGTTTTCAGGGTCCGGACGTTTTCCGACAGGCGTGCGCGGTCGATCACGAGCGTCGGCCAGGCGATACCAGCACCGATCAGGGCGGCCTGGATGCTGAGAAAATATGGATCTCGCGGCCCGCTGTGGTCATGCGGTTTGTTCATCAGGACGGCTCCTCCAGCGATGACGGCAGCGCCACCCAGAAACAGGGTGCGACGCGAAAATTCAGGCATCGAAATCTTCTCCGAACAAGTGCGCCAGATGCGAATTTAAGAACTTGCCGTCCGGGTCGAGTGTGGCGCGAAGGTCCAGGAAGGTCTGATAATCTGGATACAGGCCCATCAGCTCGTCCTTGCCGAGCGAATGCAGCTTTCCCCAATGAGGCCGGCCGCCATGGGCGCGATGGATCGGTTCCAGAACCGAGAAGAAATAGTCGTAAGGCTCGTCCACGGCGGCATGCGTCGCGATCGACATGCGCGGCCCGTCATTGAAGGGGCTGAGCCAGGCATCATCTGGCGCCGTGATGCGGACTTCCATCGGGAAGAACGTGTCCTTGCGGGATTCGAGGGCACCGATGATTGCCCTCAGGCAAGTCAGGCCGTTCTCGAGCGGGATATGGTATTCCATCTCGTTGAACTTTGTCGGCCGGGCGGTGGAGAGCAGTTTCCAATAGGCATCGGAGCTTTCTTCCACGACGCCATGTGGCAGGCTGCCGGCAGCAATGCGTCGCCGCAGCCAGGGCGCCCATCCGAAGATGTCGCGCAGGTCTTTCAGGCCCGACAGCGTGTCTTCGTCCTCATCCGAAACGCGGCCGGAGACTTCGCCTTCGAACATGTCATGAGAGATGCCGGCGGCCATTCCGGTGAAGGGAAAATAGTAGAACTCGAAATTGCGATGCTGCTCTGAAAGCGCCATCGCCTGGTCCATGATATTGTCCAGCGTGTCGACCCAGACGCGGCGCTTCAGATTGTAGGCGGGCACGCATTTCAGCGTGTACTGGGTGATCACGCCGAGCGCGCCGAGCGACACGCGGCCAGCGGAGAACAAAGCAGGGTCGGAGGCGGCGGTGACATCACGCACGTCTCCGGACGCGGTCACGAGCCGGAAGCCTTCGACATGCGCGTGCAGCGGCTGTAGCGTCCGGCCCGTGCCGTGCGTTGATGTGGAGAAAGAACCCGCCAGTGTCTGCACATCGACGTCCGGCAGATTCTGCAGAGCGAGGCCAGCGGCGTCCAGCTCGCGAGCCGCCTGCCGAATGCGCGTGCCCGCGCCAATCGTGACGATGCCCGTGGCGGCGTCTGACGACACCAGTCCGGAAAAGCGGCTGGCATCCACGATCAGATGCTCTGAGGGGACGAGGCCTGTGAAGGAATGTCCACTGCCGACCGGTCGGACGCGCTGCGCGCCGGTAATGGCGGTGGCGAGTTCGTCTTCGGTGGCTGGCACGGCAATCTGCTTCGGCGTGGATTGCTGGATGCCAGACCAGTTCGACCAGGCGACTTCTCCGTCCGGGGCAGGCGGCAGGCCGGGATTGTACCCGTCGCGCGTGAAATCCTTCATGCTCCAGGCGGCGTACTGGACGCCGGGAATTGCGACAGCTGTGGCGAGCCCGGCAGAGCCGAGCAGGATCGCGCGCCGGGTCGTGCTCATGGCTGGCCCTCCGTGGACATGAATTCAATGAGGGCGCGGAAATCCTCATCCGTGCAGTCAGGGCAGTAGCCCATGGGCGGCATGGCGCCGCGTCCGGTGTGGACTGAAGCGAGGACGCCCTCCAGGCCGCGTTCCTCCAGCCGTGGGGTCCAGGCGGCGGTGTGACCGCTCAGCGGCGCCCCAAGCCCGTCCAGCGCATGGCACGCCCGGCAGGACCGGTCATAAATGGCGGCAAGAGTGGGATCAGCCGGAACCAGAGTTTCGGCGAGGGAGACGTGGGCGGCATCAGGCACCACAATTGCCGGTCCGGATTCGGCTGGGGGCTGCGAACAGGCGCTTATGGATGCCAGCAAAAGCAAGCCGCAGAATTTCCTCACCACACAACCTCCCGACCGGCACCCTTTTGGGTTTAGATAGTCATTGCTATCTTTTAGCTCGGCAACGCACCCTTGTCCATCATCTGATGGAAATTGCGGTTGGTCTAGTTGTCGCTCGATGCGTTCCGGACGTCTTCGTTCAGCGCGGCCAGCTTGAGACTGACGGCATAGGCTTTCCGTGTCTCCATGCCTGCGAGGATCATGCCCGCTTGTTCAGAGCGCATCAGGCGCATGAAGCCAGCAGCAAAATCAGAATCCATCTGATTGAAAATTGAGGCCGCCTGGTCCGGTTTCATCGTCCCGTACATGCGGGCGAGGTGTTCCATGTCGTCGTTCGAGGCGTCCTGTAGCTGGCCCCAGCGCTCCTGGAGCGTCTGCTGCACGGCCTCAAGGTCTGACGCACGGCGGTCGAGTTCCTGCTGGCGGGAGAGAAGCTCGAGTTCCAGCTCCTGCAGGGCCGCTTGCTGTTCTTTCAGCTTCTTCTGGTCGTCTGCCAGGAGGGCGGCTGTCTCCGCGTTGAAGCAGACCTGATCGATCTGACGTGGATCGGGCAGGGCCGCGGTGGCAGCCACAGCAGAGGCGAGCTTGTCGGCGTGGTCCGGGGCATGGGTAGATTCGGCAATGGCCAGATTGCTCGGCAGGAACCGCACTGCGGCGCCCAGCGTGAACAGGAAGCCGAGGGTGAGCAGGACGTAGGAGCGGCTGTTTTTGAGGGACTTCATGGCGGGTAACCAGTTCAGAGTTGAGCGGGTCAGCGCCCCGTTGTTTCGGCAAGGGGGCGATAGTCTTCGTCGGCGGCTTCGGTCATTTCGCGCATCTCTTGCATGACACGGTTCATGTCCATGATGCGGGTCTTGGACTGATCGAGGATGATGCGCATCATCGTGCTGAGTTCAGCTTGCGAGGCTGTGACCTGGTCGACGGCGTCCTTCTGGGTGGCTTCCAGCGAGGCTTTGAGCTGTTCCAGGCGGATGCAGGTCTGTTTGGCGTCTTCCAGCTGTGTGGAGAGGCGCGCAGCCATTTCGCCGACATGCGAGCGAGTGTCTTTTGTCGAGCTGGACATGGCGGCGACGGATTTGTTCATGGCCATGATGGTTGCGCCGAGACCGTCCCGTGTGTTCTGCAGCGCCTTCAGGCGGCGGTTCAGCACGAAGCAGTAAACGCATGCAGCGAACGAAACGAGGATGATGGCGATGTCGGTGGCTTGAATCGGCATGGCGCTCACCTCAACAGGAATTCAGTGATCAGGACGCCGTCGGAGACACCCCCGCCCAGTACCAGCTCGGCCCGTCGGCCCAGTTGCTCGCGCATATGAGCGTAGAAATCGGGGTTTTCGAAATCACTGAGTTCGACCGACCGGAGGTAGTTGGTAAACGCGTCGATCAGCACCGGTTCGGCGCTTTGAACCATACTGGTGCCTTCTGCGTCGGTTACCACGGCGAGTTTCATCTTCAGGTAACGGGTCGCGGGCTCACTGCCGATCGTGATCAGGATGTCGCGCAGTTCGACGTAGGACTGATCCTTTTGCGCGATGGGGTCAGCAACCGGACCTGTTTCAGCAACCGGGCAGGCGGTTGGTCCGGTCGGTGGATCAGACGCCAGAACGTAGACGGTGGCGAAGGAACTGGTCATGGCGCCCACAGCAAGAATGGCCAGGCCGACGATCCCGCCGCCCGACTTTTTCGCGCCAGTCTGAACACCGCCCTCCACGGCTTGTTCGCCAGCTTTCGCCGCACTTTTCTTCGCCATCCGGTTCCCAGTATCCCAAGACTCCCAAGGCTTCTTATTTAGGTCTTCGGGTAAAGGAACCGTTAATAATTTTCGGCCAGATATTAACCATTCCACCGATCCGCCCAGATACGGGAAGTGCCGATTCATGAATTTTCTCGACAACCTCAAAGCCTTACCAGTGAGCCGGCAGATCATGCTGGCGCTCTCCGTGCTGGGGGTGGTCGCCGTCATGACCTTCATGGTCCAGGGGGCCATGAAACAGCCTATGGCATTGCTGTATTCGGGGCTCGATCCCGCCGTAACCGGCGAGATCATCGACGCACTCGACAAGAATGCGACGAAATACGAGATCAAGGGCGATGCGATCCTCGTGCCGCAGAAGGATCGTGATTCGGTCCGCTTCGCGCTGGCCCGTGATGGTTTGCCGAAACAATCGGTGCAGGGCTATGAACTGCTCGACAACGTAAACGGCTTCTCGGTCACTTCCGAGATGTACAACGCCGCCTATTGGCGCGCGAAAGAGGGGGAGCTGACACGCACCATCTTGTCAGTTCCGGGGGTCCAGTCAGCGCGCGTGCACATCGGTGCAAGCCTGCGTTCGGGATTTTCCCGCTCTGACCCGGCGCAGACCGCATCGGTGACCTTGTCTTCAGCTCACGATCTGACGGCCAATCAGGCGCAGGGTATCCAGTACCTCGTCGCGCTCGCCGTATCCGGCCTGAGCCCGGAAGAGGTCGCCGTGATCGATCTCAACAAGGGCATTCTGGCCGGACCTGGTATGAACTCGTCCGAACAGCCGGGCGTGCAGGCCGAGTCCCAGGAAGCCCAGCTGGAACAAAAGATCATGCGCCTGATCGAGGCGCGCGTCGGACCGGGCAACGCTCGCGTGTCGGTCTCCGTCGATGTCAGCCGCGAGCGCCAGCGTACCTCAGCCATCACCTATGATCCGGATTCCCGCGTCGTCCGCAGCCGCACGACCGGCGATGTCGCTGAGACCCGCGGCGGCACATCCGGTGCGCTGACCGTGTCGAGCAACCTGCCACAAGGCGCCAGCCCGACAGGCAACCAGAGCAATAGCTCGACCAAGAATTCATCTGAATCTGTCTCCTACGAGATCAACGAGACGCGGACCGAAACCGAGCGCATGCCGGGTCAGGTTGAGCGCATCTCGGTGGCCGTGCTTCTCAACGAACAGGTGCTGGGACTGGATGCTGCAGCACCGGATGCAGCGACAGTGAACGACCAGATGGTGGCTGACTTCCGCCAGCTCGTCATGTCCGCGATCGGGCTGGACCTTGGCCGCGGGGACAATCTGACGGTGGAGTTCATGCCTTTTCAGGTCGCGCCGGTCGATGACCTTGTCGCCGCGCCGAGCATGATGGACCAGCTGATGGAACGTTACATGTGGTCCGGCATTCAGATCCTTGTGCTGGGTCTTGTCGTGATCGTGCTGGCTCTCGGTGTGGTGCGTCCGCTGCTGAAACAGCCTAAGCAGAATGCGCTGGGAATGGATGATACCGACGCCGCTGGCGGGCTCGACGCGATTGCCGCTGATCCGTTCCTTTCGCTGAAAGATTACGCCACAGAACGACAGGACGACGCCGCAGCGATCCTTCAGGAATGGCTGAACGAAGACCGTAAGGTGGCCGTCAATGAGTAACGCCCTGCTTTCAAGCCTGCCGCGGTTCGACAAGGATGATCAGCATCCGGCAGAACAGCTGCGGCGCATGCTGGGTCAAATGAAGGCCGCTGCCGCACGCCCCACGGTTGCTGCGCCTGTTGAGGAAATTGTCGAGGAAGACGTCGCGTCGCCCGAGGTGGACCTCGGTCCGTCGCTGGCCGAGGTGGACGGTCTGATCGGCCAATTGTCGTCGGCCCTGACGCGGATTGAATCTGAATCCCGCAATCAGGCGATGCAGGTCACCCAGTCGCTGGCCGCCCGCCTGTTTCCGGAACTGTCACGTAAATTCCTGGCTGAAGAGATCGGCCAGCACCTGACCCGCCTTGTGCCTGCATCGGCCCCTGCCGTCGAGATCCGCGCGCGTCCACACATGCTGGAAAAGCTGGAGCCGATTATTGCCCGCCATCCGGGCATGGCCGGGCGCTACACGCTTGTTCCGGCGAGCATTTCGGACGACCCCCGCGTGCAGGTTTCGTGGAAGACCGGCGGCGTCACATTTGATTTCGAGGGCCTGCTGGCAGCCTGCCTTGCCCATCTGGACCCCGCACAAACACTCATCGAGGAGTAGACTCATGGCCACCCCAATGGAAGCCGAATCGAAGGCCGCAGACATGGAACGCCGTGATGCATCATCTGCAAACCAGCACCGGCGAACCATCTTCAGTGTGCCAGTGACCGTGACCGTATCGATTGGTCAAGCGCGTCTCAGCGTGTCGGAGATTCTGGAGCTTCAACCGGAATCCATCGTCCCGCTGACCTCACGCATTGAGGATCCGGTCGATCTGACCATCGACAACAAGATCATCGCAAAAGGCGAACTGGTGGAAACCGAAGACGGCTCGCTTGGCGTGAAGATCACGGAGATACCGGAGCAGGCCTACGATGATCTGGGCTAGGGCAGGGGGTCTTTTCCTCCGCTTCAGCATAGTATTCGTTTTCGTGGCGGTGGGCTTTGGGCTCGCCGCACATGCACAAGGTGCGCCGGCACTTGATCCGGTGCCGAGCCTGAACGACGTCCTGAACGGCAATGGCCAGGGTGGCCTCAGCCGTTCCGTAATCCAGCTGTTCCTGCTGGTCTCGGTGCTCAGCCTCGTGCCTGCCATAGCCATGATGGTCACCTGTCTGCCGTTCATGGTGATCGTCTTTTCATTCATGCGCCAGGCGATCGGCGTTCCGTCAGCTCCGCCCAATATGATGATCATGGCGCTGGCCATGTTCCTGACCTTCTTTGTGATGGAGCCGGTCTTCACCAGTGCCTGGGACAACGGGATCTCGCCTTACATGGACGGCGTGCTGACGGAAGAGCAGGCCTGGGTCACGACCACAGACCCGTTTCGCACATTCATGACCGGCCGGACCGATCCTGAAACGATCATTGTGCTCAGCGATGCGCTCAACCGGCCGCTGGCTGAAGGGGAGGCGCCGTCTTTCCCGCTGTTGGCCACGGGCTTCATGCTGTCCGAAGTGAAGCATGCTTTCCAGATCGGTTTCGTGATCTTCCTGCCCTTCATGGTGATCGACCTGGTCGTCGCCTCGGTCCTGATGGCCGTCGGTATGATGATGGTGCCGCCAACTGTTGTGTCTCTGCCGTTCAAACTGGGATTTTTTGTTCTGGCGGACGGCTGGCTTAAGATTACGGAAGCCATTTTGCGCGGATATGCAGGATGAGCTCAGCCCTGTCTGCTTCAAATGTCGAAAGCCTTCCGGCGCGCCGCGCCCAGCAGATGGCTGCCCGTGCCCCGCAGCCGGCCCCGATCAGCTCTGCCCAGCGCGCGGCCGTGATCATCGCCCTTCTGGGAGAGAGCGCCGCCAAGCCGATTGTCGAGAAGCTCGACGATGCGGCCGTCGCCAAGGTCGCTACGGCGCTCGAGAATATCTCGATGCTGACGCGCGACGAGCTGATCGAGATCGTCATGGATTTCATCGGCCACCTGCGGCGCACCAGTGGCGCTATGCGCGGCGGACGCACACGGGCGAAGGAAGTGCTCACCAGTGTCGTGGAACCTGGCCGCCTGAACGTGCTGTTCCAGGAAACCAAGTCCGATACGGTCGATGAAGACGGTGAGGAACTGACGGTATGGGAACGCGTCGAGCGCAAGGAACCGAAGCAGATCGCGACCTACTTGGCGCGCCTTTCTCCGAACCTGATTGCCTTGATTCTGCAGAAGCTGGACGTGTCTGTCGCGTCTGAAGTGCTTGGCCATATGGACGGCGAGAAGCTGGGTCCGATGATTGGCCACATGGTCGAACCGCGTAAGACAGATCCCGGTGTGGAGCAGGTCCTCGGCCGCATGGTCGAGATGGAATTTCTCAACATCGTTCAGGAAGTGTCCGAGGAAGAAGGCGACAATCTCTCCAATGTGGGAGAGCTGCTCAGCCTGATCTCGTCGGAGAAGCGCGACAGTCTCGTGGCCTTTCTGCGCTCCAAGCACGAGGACAAGCTGGAAGGCATCGAGAAGTCGATCTTCACCATCGATGGCTTGCCGGACCTGCTGCCGAAAAATGCTGTGCCGGTCGTGTTCCGCGAAGTTGACCAGTCTTTCCTGCTGAAGCTCCTGAGCAGCCTGCAGGGGGCAAATGGAAAAGTGTCAGACTATCTGCTGGGCAGCATTTCCTCGCGCCTGGCAGACCAGTTCCGCGACGATCTCGGTTCGGCAAAGCCCATGACACCGGATGCGGCTGAAATCGTGCAGCGCGAATTCCTGAACACGCTGATGGGCCTCAAACGCCGCGGCCTGATTGTTCTGGAACGCCAGGAGAGCCAGGGCGCCTGAAGCGTCCAGGCTCTGCTTTCAGATAATCCCTAGCGAATGACCAGTTCGGCGTGGATTGCGCCGGCAGTCTTCATTGAGCGTATGATGTCTGACATTTCCTGCGGCGTTACACCGAGGGCGTTAAGCCCTGAGATCAGCTCTGACAGGGTCACGTTCGGCTGCAGAATGGCGATATTGCCGCTGCCTGTCTGTCCGATGGAAATCTCGGACCGTGGCAGGACCTCGGTTTCGCCCCGCCCAAAGGCGTTTGGTTGGGACGCGACCGGCGTTTCCGAGATCTTGATCGAGATATTGCCTTGCGCGATCGCGACCCTGGAAATGCTCACGTCCTCTCCAAGGACAATGGTGCCGGACTTTTCATCGATCACGATCCGCGCCGGTGTCACGACCGGGACGGTCAGGTTCTCGATGTTGGCCAGAACGCGGGCCGGGGAGTCCTGCAGCAAGGCAAAGTCGAGTTCGACGGTGCCCGGATCGCGCATATAGGCGACCCGTTGGCCCATTTCGCCATTGATCGCATCCTCGATCCGCGCTGCCGTGGTGAAGTCCGGATTACGCAGGGAGAGCGTCAGCTGGCCGAGCTGGTTGAAGTCATAGTCCAGTTCGCGTTCGACTCTGGCGCCGTTCGGGACCGCACCGGTCGTCGGCGTTCCGCGCGTCTCGCGTGCGCCTTGCGCCTGGACATCAATACCGCTGACGATGATCGAGCCCTGTGCGACCGCGTAGATCTCATTGTCTGCGCCCTTCATCGGCGTCAGGATCAGCGTTCCGCCTTCGAGGCTCTTGGCGTCGCCGATTGAAGCGACGGTCACGTCGATGCTGGAGCCAGAGCGCGCGAAAGAGGGCAGGGTGGCCGTGACGAGAACTGCGGCGACATTCTTCGGCTTGATTTCCTCGCCCTGCACGTTCACGCCGAGACGCTCGAGCATATAGGAGAGGGAGTCCTCGGTGAACGGGGAGTTTTTTACCGTGTCGCCCGTGCCATTCAGGCCGACCACGATGCCATAGCCGACCAGGTCGTTCTCGCGGATGCCTTCAACATCAACGATGTCCCGGATCCGGATGTCCGCGACGGCGGAGAAGGAGAGTGTTGCGGCCGAGAAAACCGCGAAGATCAGCGCAGACAGTTTCATGGTGTTACCTCATGAAGTTCAGCAGGCTGAGATTCGAAAGCCTGGCGGTAAGGGTGTAGGATGCTTCAAGACCGGTTTCGAGCTGTTTCAGTTCCGATGCGGCTTCATACTGGTCGCGGGCGGTCATCTGGTTGAATGTTTGCGTCAGGATCGTTTCCTCAACATCGAGTGAGTCGAGGGATGAACTGATTTGAGCCTGTTGGATACCACGTTGGGCACGTACATTGGTCAGCGCAGCCTGGCCATCTGCCAGAGTATCGGATGCCGCCAGAACGGCATCGCTGTTGCCATCAAATAGCGCGAGCGTTTCATCGGATCCGGAAAGGGCAAGAACGGCCAGGCCCCAGAGGCTCTGCGTAATGGCCGGGTCAGTGCCCGTCACGCCAGCTGGATCAGAGGACGTGGAAGTTCCGGAATAGATACCGGACTGCCAACCACCGCCGGGTGTGTTGAAATAGGTGTCCATCTGTGTGGCAAAATCTGCTGCATCGGTCGCTGTCGCGGCCATGGAGCGGACGTCGGAGAGGAAAATGTCAGCATCCGCGAACGGCTTCGTGTTGGTGGCGTCGCCCGCGAACAGGTATCGTTCGCCATGGCGCGTGTTCAGTGCCGAGAACGTCGCTTCAAGAGCCGCCTGAGCGTCTCGGACAACCGCTTCACGGGCGGTGAAGTCTTCCGAACCGAGCGCGCCTTTCATGCGCACGCTCAGCTGGCCGATATTGTCGTCTACCGATGTCAGGGTTTGCTGAATGACGTCGAGCCGGCCGCCCCGAAGGGTCAGTTGTGTGCGCTCGTTTGCGATATCGGAGACGGCCTTCTGACCCAGCATCGCCTTGCCGATACGGCCGGACAGATGTGCGGTCAGATCCTGGTATTGACCTGTCACAGCCTCTACCGAGGTCGTATCGAGCCGGTCTCGAAGCCGGTTTACGGTCTCATTCAGACCGGCGGAATGCAGGGTGACGGGAAGGGTCAGGCGCATGTCGTCAGATCTCCATCAACCGGTCGATCATATTGCTGGCAATCTGGATCACTCGGGCATTGGCGGCGTAGGCTTGTTCGATCAGCAGGAGGTCTTGCATCTGCTGGTCCACGTCGACCCCCGTCTCGGACAGTTCCGCATCGGCCATCACCGTGTATTGGGCGGACGTCGATGACAGGATCGCTTCGTGGCTGACGCGCTTCTGGCCGGTGTTCGAGGCAAACTGGGCGAGCAGTTCGCTGGATGAATAACTGCCCTGAATGCCACTGGAATTGATCGGGCGGACCGACTTGATCGCGTCCAGCATCTTGTTCAGGATCGTTGCATCGCCGGAAGGACCTTCACTCGCGGCGCCGATGCCGTCGCGCAGCCGCCACATCTGGCCGCCCTGGTCCGGATCGACCGCTGGGTTCAGGGCGAGACGACCGGCAAGGCCGGGATCGCCGGAGCCGTCGGAATCGATAAACAGGCCTTGCGCGCCCGGTGCTTTCGTCGGGTCGATGGAATCATCAGACAGGCGTGCAATGAGGTCGCTGGCCAGCGTGTCGAGCTGGGCGCTGAACGCGGGCATGTCTGTGTCGCGCAGCGTGAACAGCGCGCCGAACATGCCGCTGGAGACAGCGCCATAGGAGGATGTGCCGGGGGTAATGGAAATTCCGCCTACGGTCAGACCGGACAGGTCTCCATCGGCGAGAGTTTGCTCGGGCCCGAAGGCAGAGGAGGGGGTGAATTCGATCTGCCGGGCGGTGCTCTGCAGAAGATAGACACCTTCCGGCGTAACAATGTCGATTGCGCCGCTATCGCGCTGGACCGTCTGTACCGGCATGTATTCCGATATCTGGTCGAGCAGGCGTCCACGCTCGTCGATCAGCGCTGCGGCCTGGCCGGATGTGCGGTCGATCTTGGCGAGTTTGGCGTTGATGGTCTCAATGCCCTTCAGAGCAGAGTTCACTGTGGTGACGCCATCTGCAATTTCGCGGTCTACTTCAGAGCGCAGATTGGTCGCGAAGTCGGACAGGTTGTTGAATTCGTTGACGAGGGAGTTTGCCGACTGAAGCACAGCATTCATGTCGGATCCGGACTCCGGGGAGACGGCAAGGTTTGAAAGCGCCGTTTCGAAGCCTGAGAAGAGCGTGAAGATACCTGAGCCACTGGCCGTGCTGCCGACGCGTGTGGAAATCGTGTTCCAGGTTGAAGCGAGCACGTCAGACTGCGAGAGGTCGCTGCCCAGCGTGCGGCGCTCGGCCGAAAGCATCTCGTCGCCGGAGCGGGCGATGCCGGCCGAGCGCACGCCCGCCGAAGCGCCACCGAGAATGTTCTCGGCGACAACGAGGGACCGGCGGACATAGCCCGCCGTCGTCGAGTTTGCGACGTTAGTTGCAACAATGTCGGCCCTTTGACTTGTGATCTTAAGGCCGGTTTGTGCTGCGTGAATGGCGCTCGATATGGTCACTTACGTGCCGTCCCCCGGGGCGCGGATCAGCGCTTCAGATTCGTGGTTTCCTGAAGCATTTCATCCACGGTCTGAACGATCTTTGCGTTTGAAGAATAGGCGCGTTGCGTTTCGATCAGGTCGGTCAGTTCGGCCGCGATATCCGTGGCCGATTCCATCAGCGAGTAACCCGAAACCGTTCCGACCGGGCCGGAACCTGCGTCCCAGAGATAGAGGCTACCCGAGGAGGAGGAGACCGAGAAAGCCTGGCCGTCGAGCGCCGTCAGGCCGTTCATGTTCGGAACATCTCCGACCGGGATCTGGTAGAGCGTACGACGCAGACCGGTATCGTAGACTGCTTGCAAAAAGCCGTTCTCGTCGATCTCGACCGAAGCCAGATCGCCCAGCGGCGCGCCATCCTTGGTCACAGCGGTCGGCGAGTAAGGACCTGCCAGCTGGGTAATGCCGGCGCTATCGTCGGGTCGGCCGATGAAGATGCTGACCGGGCCATGCTCAAGAGTCATCGACAGCTTGCCCGTAGCCGCATCATAGGAGACGCCACCGCTGGCTGTGGCTGAGGCAATCCGTCCGCCATTTGCGGCGGTGTCGTCAAACACGAGGTTCAGATCGCCAATAGAAGTCAGCGGATCGCCGGCACTGTCCAGGAATTTTACATCCCAAGCGTTCGATGAGCCTGAGCCGGGCACAACCGGTGTGAATTCCATCGTCAGCGTCTGCGCGCGGCCAAGATTGTCGAAGTATTCGATTGGCAGGGAATAAGGATCGCCCGAACCACCGGCAGTGGTTGCGTCGGCCGGAAGGTTGATGCCGAGCTCCATACTGGTCGTTGGCGACGCCGTGAACTGCGAGGTCGCGATGTTCACAGGCTCGAGGTTCAGGCCGCTATTGCGGCTGACATTGCCAATGTCGCCTGAGGAGTCTGCCGGCCAACCAAGCAGGAACATGCCACTCTGGGTACGAAGGTAGCCGTTCTGGTCAGTATAAAATGAACCGGTCGGCACCATCATGAGCGAACGTTCGGAGGGAACAGCGCCGATGCCGCCGCTATTCGTTACAGGAATGAGACCGCGGCCTGCGACGGCGATATCGGTCGCGTTGCCAGTGGAGGTGAGCGGTCCTGTCGCTGAAACATCCTTGTACGACTGCACACGAACACCGCCGGCCGCATAGGCGGACGAGCGTTGCTTGAGCACCATGCTCGAGAAGTCCACCTGGCTGCGTTTGTAGCCATAGGTCGACGAGTTGGCGATGTTGTCGGAGATGGTGGAAAGGCGGGCGGAGTTGACACTCAACCCCATCACTCCCGCGTTCAGGGACGAAGAAATGCTCATGTCGGTTGCTCCTGCAAAGTGACGCAGCCGAAAGTAGATCTGGTTGGTTAATGGCGAGATAACTCGCCTTAACCTGGTAAATTTATCGGGTCAGGATGGTAATCGAGATCCGGCGGTTCTGAGGCGCAGACGGATCGTCCAGGATCAGAGGCTCGGAGGCCGCCTTGCCTGAAACTTCCTGAATACGGTCGGCCGGCATGCCAGCGCGTACCAGTAGACGACGAGCCGTGTTCGCCCGGTCGGCCGAGAGATTCCAGTTGTCGTACACGGCAGCATTTCGATAGGTGCGGTCGTCGGTGTGACCGACAATCTTGACCTTGTTCTCGAAACTGCCGAACGAACCGGCCACTTGGGCCATAAGGTTGTCCAGGAGCTCTGACGGATGGCTGGAGCCGACCGGGAAGAGGGGGGTTTGCTCGGAGTCGGTGATTTCAACGACGATCCCTTCCGGAGACATCTTGATCAGCATGTGCTCGGAAATCCGATGCCCGTCTTCGGTGAGGCCCTTCTTGAGGTCTTCCAGCTGCGCCGTGATGGCTTTCTCGGCTTCAGAACCCTGTTTGCCGTGACCGCCGACCGATTGCGAGCGCGAGGCCCCTGTGCCCATCTTGGCGTAGGTTTCTTCTGTGAAGATAGAGGAGCCGTTGAGGCCGTCCGACCCGCCGCCGGAGATTCGGCTGATCGGGATGGTCGGGTTGAAGTAGTCAGCAATACCTTTGCGCTGCTCCTCCGTTGTGGCGTTGAGCAGCCACATCAGAAGGAAGAACGCCATCATGGCGGTCACGAAGTCCGCGTAAGCGACTTTCCAGGCACCACCATGGTGTCCGGCCGCTTTCACGATCTTCTTCCGCTTGATGATTGTCGTGTGAACGACGGCTTCTTGCTTGCTAACCATTAACCCTAACCATTCGAGCCAGTAGGGTGCTTTCTAGCAGACGGCCATGAAGGAACGCTGCGACGACGATGGTTAACTTGCCACCGCACGTTAATGGTTTCTCAACCGGTAACGCAGCATCACAGGTTAATGGGACGGGACGGTCCGTTAATAAAGGTGGCAAACTGTGTCTGCAGTTCTGCGTAAAAAAATTGAAGCTGGGGCAGGAGTACCCCCCAGCATCCTGCAAATGCGCCAATTCTGGCAGCAGTTGCAGACCCGCACCCGCGACTGGGCTGCGAGAACCTATGGAACTCTGCCGGACGTGGCACTTACCGGGCGCCGGGTCGTTAACGGCACGGATGCCCAGCACATGCTGGAGCATGAAGTCGCGTTCTATTTTGCTGTGGAGAACTCGCCGGGCCTTGCCGGAATCGCCATCGATACTGCAGGCGCCGTGCGCAATGCTGCTGTCCGTATGAACCAGGATGTCGCCAGTATAACCGACGCGTCACCGCTGTTCCTGAAGCTTCTTGCCGAGCAGGCCGGAACAGATCTGTGGGGCGAGATTGCCGCGGGCCTGATGAAAGCCGGAAAGGGCGCTGCGCCCTTCACTGATCCTGTCGGGGCTGCCGGCCGGTTCGATGCCGCCAGCCGATACCTCCAGATCGAGTTCCAGCTCAGGATCGACGGGGAAAACTCGCATGTCTGGTTCTTCTGCCCCTTTGATTTCATGCAGCAGTTCGCGCGCAACAGCTTGCGTGCGGCAGCGGACCAGAAGGCGCAGGCGCGCCATCACAGCCAGAAGACGCTGAGCGATAGCGTCCGGGCCTCCACCATGACACTGGACGCCGTGCTTGAGCGCTTGTCCCTGACCATCGGAGAGTGCGCGAAATTGGAAATCGGCACCGTGCTGCCGCTTTCCGGAGCGGTTGCTGGCAAGCTCAGCCTGACGGCTGAAACAATCAATGGAAGCGTGGACATCGGCTCAGGTGAGCTGGGTGTCTGGAAGCGACAGAGGGCGCTCAAGCTGAGCACGCCTGTTTCTGTGAGCTTTGTGCAGGAAATCGCGGAGTCATAGCGATCATCCGTGTGGTGATCGTTGAAGGGAGTTGAGAAGTGAACGCAATTTTTGGAATGGTTGTGACCGTGATCATGGTCTTCGGTGGTTATGTTCTGGCCGGCGGCAAGATGCATATCATCACCCATGCCCTGCCATTTGAGGGCATGATGATCGGCGGCGCCGCCATCGGGGCATTCCTGGCTGCCAACGACATGACCACGATCAAGCACACGTTGGGGGACATGGGGTCAGTCTTTAAAGGCCCCAAATGGAACAAGAAGGACTATCAGGATCTTCTGTGCCTAATGCATGAGCTTCTGAATGTCCTGAAGCAGAACCCGGTCGACATTGAGCCCCACATCGAGGCGCCAAACGATTCCGAGATTTTCAAGAAATACCCGAAGATCCTGAAAGACCATTCAGCCGTCGAGATGATTTGCGACACGATCCGTTCGATGATCATGAACTTCGACAATGTTCATCAGGTCGAAGAACTTCTGGAATCTCAGCTTGAAGGGTTACAGGAAGACAGTCTGCACGGCGCTCACGCGCTGCAGAATATGGCGGATGCCCTGCCTGCCCTCGGGATTGTGGCGGCCGTTCTGGGCGTTATCAAGACGATGGCCTCCATCGACAAGCCCCCGGAAATCCTGGGCGGCATGATCGGCGGCGCTCTGGTCGGTACGTTCCTCGGCGTGTTTCTGGCCTATGGTATCGTTGGTCCGTTTGCGAACAAAGTGAAGCTGAACCGTACGGAAGAACATCTCTTCTACGCCACGATCGGCGGTCTGCTCGTGTCCAACCTTCACCACAACCCGGTCAACATTTCGGTGGAGGTGGCCCGCCGCCATGCGCCAGCGCGGGTGCGTCCATCCTTCGACGAGGTGGAACAGGCAATACGGGAGCTTAAAAAGGCGGCATGAAGCGGCTTACCCTCCTCCTTCTGCTCAGCTGCAGCCTCGCGCCGGTCTCCCTCGCGCTTGAGGACACTGCAACTGCGTCTGAAACGGAGCAGGGTCAGCCGATGCAACTCGGTACGGAACTCGACCAGTTCGTTCGCCAAGCCATCAATGAGGGCCTTTTGACTCCGAACGGTGCGGAAGGCCTGCCTGAAGAGGAAACGTCCGAAGACGTCGTCGCGGTTGAGAAGCCTGCGCTCGGCGTACGCCTGCGCCAGCCGGCGCCATTTCCGGAAGAAGTGAATTGCACGGGCCCGAACCCGCTCGACTTCGCCGACCTCGAAGCCTTCGACCGTTACCAGCAGATTCACTCTTTCCAGGAAGGCGCCGTGGCGCGGAGCGGGGAGGGGGAGGCTGCCTCCAGTTTCACACTTGCCAAGGCCTATCTCGCGCTTGGTCTCTATTCCGAAACCGCCATGGTGATGCGGTCAGTGCCCGGGCCCGACGCGACGGCCTACCGCAAAGTGGCGAGCCTGATGGAGAATCGCGAGCGGGTGGACATCGATTATTTCCGGAAGCTGGCAGATTGCCATGAGCGCACCGGGATCTGGTTGGCGGCGGCCCTTCTGGCAAATGACCAGGACGAGGGCGTTGCGCGCCTCAACGAAAACCTCAACGGCTTCCGTAAACTTCCTTTCCGGTTGCGCGCAGACCTCGCCGCGATGGTGGTGCCGCAGCTGGACAAGCGCGGCGAGCGGGTTCTGCCCGTGAAGCTGTTCGCAGATTTCACGCCCGAGCAGGTCGATAGCGCCACGCAGCTTCAATTCGTCAAAGCGATCATAGACCTTGGCGAAAAGCGTCCGGATTCGGACAAGGCCGTGCGGGCATTCCTAAACGAACCGGAATATCAGGAAGAGGCGCTGGCCGCCCTGATGCGCCGTGGCAAGCCGCTCGGCGGGGTGCATGAAGAAATCTTGCTGGGCAATTTGATGAAAAAATTTGGTCAGACCGGCGATGATCGTGCGCTGGCCGCCAGTCTCCAATTCGCCCTTCAGGAACTCAGCGACAGCTCGCACTACCAGCCAATCATGGAGTTGTCCGGCATGCCGGCGCTGCAGAACGAAGCTGCTCAGACGGAAATCCGGCGTCAGTTTACGAACGGACTGGAGCGGGATCTTTCGAGCGACAACCGCCTGCGCAATCTTGCCGCGATCAATGCGCTCGTATCAGATCCGGGCATTCTGGACGCGGCGCCTGAGCGGTCAGGGCTCTATCGTTCCGGCGCTTCGCTTGCGGTCCGCTTCGGCCTCGTGTCACTGACGCGAGAGCTGATGGGCCGGGCAGGGGCAGACGATTCTGTCATCACGGAGCTCGCTGGACTGGAACTCCAGCGCGACGAGTATGATGCCGTCACCACTTGGGCAGAGACTTATCCTGACAATGCCCGCCTGAATCTGCTCGCTGCCGAAGCCGCGATCCGGCAAGGCAATGTGGCGGCTCTCCGGGGCTTCGAGGTGCGCCTCGACCCTGAACCGGAAGCTCTCCTGACTCTGATTGAGCTGGATGCCGCAGAGGGACGCTGGATCGTGTCGGACACCATCTACAGCGCAGCAACGAGACTGGATGATCCGGTCCAGAAGCAGCGCGCCGATCGCGTCTTTGCGATGCGTCAAACCGCGCGCGACCTTGCCGCGAAGCCAAAAAAGAAACTCGCCATGGCAAAAGTGGCCACCGTGCTCAAAAAGCCGGATGCGTCCACGTCAACAGTGACCGGAGGGGCGAACTAATGTCCAACGCCATCTACACGATGCTCGGCCGCCAACAGGGTCTGATGCAGGAAATGCAGGTTGTTGCGAACAATCTCGCGAACTCCAGCACGACGGGATACAAATCCGACAGAGCCATGTTCGGGGAGTTCCTCGTTGCCACCGGATCGCAGTCATCATCGCTCTCTATGGGTGGATTGGCCGGGCATAGCTTCGCAATGGCGCAGGGTGCACTGAAGATCACAGGTGGCCAACTTGACCTTGCGATCCAGGGCGACGGGTTTTTCCTCGTCGATGCACCGCAGGGGCAACGTCTCACGCGCGCCGGAAATTTTCAGATCTCTCCCGACGGGAAACTGGTCGATGCGAATGGCAGCGCCTTACTGAGCGCGGGCGGAAGCCCGATCAACATTCCTCAGAATGCGAGCCAGATACGCATTGCTTCAGACGGCACGGTTTCGGTCAGTTCCGGCGATGGTATTCCGCCGCAGGATGTCGGGCAGGTGGGCGTCGTCACCGTCGATCAGGAAGCCACGCTTGTGCGCGATTCCAATTCGTACTTTTCCGCTCCCGATGGTCACAAGCCAGCGGAGAACAATGAAATTGTACAGGGCGCGCTGGAGCAATCGAATGTATCGCCCGTTCTGGAAGTCGCGCGCATGATCGAAGTGCAACGCGCTTATGAAGCCGGACAGACCCTGTTCGAGCGTGAAGACCAGCGCATCGGCCAGATCATCAGTGCAATCCGTAACGGATAGAAACAGACTTGAGTAAGAGAAGGAGCAGGATGTGAAATCTCTACAAATCGCCGCGACGGGCATGGCAGCGCAGCAAATGCGCGTCGATGTCATCTCGAACAACATCGCCAACATGAGCACGGCGGCTTACCGGCCCCGCAGTGCGGAGTTTTCCGATCTGGTCTATCAGCAATACCTGACGCCAGGCACGTCGACATCGCAGGTTGGCACGCTTGTGCCGGCAGGGATCCAGATCGGCACCGGGGTTCGTCCGTCAACGGTTTCGATGGAGCTGACCCAGGGAGCCCTCAACCCGACGGATGGCGAACTCGACCTTGCCATTGACGGGTCCGGATTTTTCGAGGTGACCCTGCCTTCAGGTGAACCGGCTTATACGCGGGACGGCAAACTCAATCGAGGCCCAGACGGCCAGATTGTCACGATGGACGGCTTTCCGCTTGCGGACGGGATCACCATTCCCCAGGACGCACAGAAGATCTCGATCAGCCGGGACGGTGAAGTCGTCGCCTACTTCGCTGGCGGAACCACGGGGCAGTCGATCGGCAACATCCAACTCGTTCGCTTTGTCAACGAGAAGGGGCTTGAGGCTTTGGGTGACAACATGTTCCGTGAGACGCAGGCGTCCGGAACGGCCACCCAGGTTGTCGCGGGCACAGAAGGCGCAGGCTACATCCGCCAGGGCTTTCTCGAAGGGTCTGGGGTGGACGTCGTGAAGGAAATCTCCGAACTCATCGAAGCCCAGCGCGGCTATGAAATGAATTCAAAGGTGATCACAGCGTCCGACGAGATGCTCGCTGCGACCACGCGGGTGAAATAGTCATGATGTCTGTTTTTGCCCTCGGGCTCGGCCTGCTGACGGCCTTTGCCGATTCCTCGTCCCTCGTGGCCGCGGAAGTCATTCGCTCCGGCGACCCGGTCACGTCCTACAATGCGACGACCGAGGAGGGGGACAATGCGATTGGCGATCCGCTGCTTGGACGCGAAGTGGTTCGCACTGTCTATGCAGGAAAGCCGATCACTTACGAGAACACCCGCGCGCCGATCCTTGTGCGGCGCAATCAGGTTGTCACGGTAAAGTACATCAAGGGCGGACTGGAAATCTCGGCGACCGGTCGGGCGCTTGGTGAAGCGGGGCTGAACGAGTCCGTCACGGTCCTCAATCAACAGTCCAAGCAGACGGTGCAGGGCATCGTTCAGGAAAACGGATGGGTATTGGCACAATGAAAAGCTTCATTTCCACGGCGCTTCTCGCCACGACCGTCACTGCCTGTGCCAGCGCGCCGCTCCAGCACCAGCCGGAAGCGGTGCCCCAATATGCGGGGCCCTGGGCAGGCACGGAGATCAACATGGATACGCTGGGCCAGCCCAATCCGTCACTCTGGGCGACCTCTCCGAATGCGCTTCTGGCCATGCGGCGGGCCAAAGCTGTCGGCGACCTGCTCACCGTGTTGGTCGAGATGGACGACCAGGCGAACCTGAAGAGCTCGCTCTCGCGCAGTCAGGGGTCCAGCGAGGATATGAGCGTGGATGCGCTGCTGGGCCTGCCGGATATGATCAACAATGCCCTGCCTGGCTCTGCCAGCGTTTCGCCGGCGATCGACTTCCAGCGCAATTCGAACATGGCGGGCAATGGCGCGGTGAACCGGGCCGAAAAGATCACGTTCACGCTCGCTGCACGCGTTGTCGGCGTCGAGCCGAACGGGAACTTAATCATTCAGGGTTATCAACAGACCCGGGTCAGTAACGAGATCCGCTATCTTAGCGTCTCGGGCGTCATTCGCGCCCAGGACATAACCCGGACCAATACCGTAACCTATGACAAGATCGCCGATGCACAGCTCTCTTATGTCAATGAAGGCGATACGACCGGTCCGAACGGCCGCAAGGCAATCCCGAAACTGCTGGACAAGATCCTGCCGTTCTAGGGGTAGGGGGACGACATGAAGCACATCATCTCTGCGGTGGTTGCCGTCGTCTGCATTCTGGCCGGCGGGATAACCGGGCACTTCGTGAAAACAGGTTTGTCTGCAGCCGCCAGCACAAGCGAACACGAAAAGCCCGAGAAGGAAGCGGACGCGCATGGGGCGCCCGAAAGTCATGGCGGTGAGAAAAAAGAGTCTCACGGCGACAAGAAGGAATCTTCAGGGCATGGCGACAACGCCGCATCCGGCGATGTCGTCTATTTCAAGTTTACCCGTGAGTTCATCGTGCCGCTCATGCACGACCGCAAGGTCGAGAGCCTTGTCATCCTGAACATCAATCTCGAAGCCGATTCCAGCGTCTCGCAGAAGCTCTTTTCCATGGAGCCAAAGATCCGCGACAACATCATGACCACGCTGATTGAGCTGAGCAATGACGGTCAGACGTTTGACAACATCACCGATGTGGAAAGCTACGAAACGCTTCGGGCCATGATTCTTCTGAACCTCCAGAAGGCCGTTCCATCCGGTATTCAGAACGTGCTGATCGTGGATATTGCCCAGCAGGACCTGTAGGCCACCAGGCAGGGCGCTCCGGCGCCGCCGATCAAAAGAGCAAACCTAGCCTCTGTATTTCTCCACATTGGCCATTTCGGTCGTCAGGTTGGCAGATGTCTCGAGCAGCAACGTGCCTTGCTCGTCCATGGTCACTCCAGTGACGGTTGCGATGAAGCGCGGCGACGTCGTGCGCTGGAGTTCGTCGTTCTTGTACATCTGGACTTCGAACTGGTAGAGGCCATCATCGGCAAGGTCTTCGCCGGATGTCGTTTCGCCATTCCAGGTGTAGGTCGCGGAGTCCGCGTCCAGCGTTTTTGACCAGATTTCATTGCCGTCTTTGTCTCGCACCTTCAGCACAGCTTTGTCGGTGGAGTCCGGAATATCGACAACGTATTCGACCGCATCTCCCTTATAGGGCGCCCAGGATGTGTCGATAGCGACCGTCTCGCCCAGCCATTGTCCGGCCAGGATTGAGGAATGCAGCCCACCAATCAATGATGCGATATTGTCGAGAGCCTTGTTCGAATTCACCTGCTGTTCGAGCGAGGAGAAGGTTGCCAGCTGATCAACGAATTGCGTCGAGTCCATAGGTTCGAGCGGGTCCTGGTTCCGGACCTGGGCCGTCAGCAATTTGAGAAACGAATTGTACTCGCTGCTGAAAGCTTGCGCGGAGGCTCCTGAGACGTCGGACATCGGTTTTGTTCCTTAAAGTCTGATGTTGAGCCCGCCGCCGGCCGTCCGGGGCGGTCGCGCCAGCTGGACAGCCGGAGTGATCAGGGGGGAATTGGACGTGTCAGAATCCTGTGTCGCAAACAGGCTGCGCGCCGGTGACGACTGGGCGTGTTGCTGGCCGGATTGCTGCTGCTGCTGGAAGGTCATGTTCTGACTGGACAGGCCGCTGCGCTCGAGCGCCTGGGTCAGTTCGAAATGCATCAAACGCAGCTGACGTAACGCTTCGGGATTCTCCCCCGTGACCGTGACATGTTGCAGACCATGGGAGTCGAACTTGAAGTCGATGGAGACCCGGCCGAGTTCCGGCGGATCGAGCTGGACCGTGATCCGGTCGGGTGCATCGTCCGGCGCGGCGATTGTGTCGGTGATGATTTTTACGGTGTCAGCCGGGCTGGCCGTGACCAATGCGTTGGTCGGCGTCATCTGAGGCTGTTGAATCTGTGCGGGCTGGCTGGCGGGGACCGATGCTGCGGCAGGGGCAGAGGCGAGAAGCGTTCCGTCCGGGGTAGGGGACATGCCTGCTGCGTGTTTGGTATCGCGGGTAACGTTGTCGCTCGCCAATTCGGCCGTGGAAAACGCCTCAAGCGCCTCAGTCTCTGACGATGGTTTGACCGAGGTTGTGGGTTTTCCGGGCGTCAAAGCCCCATCCGGTTTGTTTGCGTTGGTTTGGGGCGCTGCGGCGAGGCCGGGCGTTGATGCGGAGGCGACTGCGGTCGCCGTAATTGTCCTCTGCGTCTCCGTTGATGTACGTGACGCGGAGGGTTTCGTCGCCTCGGGATTGGTCGCGGTCACCAGCATGGACTGGGCTTCGGGTGACGCCACAGCATTCTGTATGGCGGCATCCGGGGCGCCTGCTGCCGGGTCTGCTTGAGCGGCGGTCGAGCTGCGAACGCCGTCCGCCGGTTGCTTTGTAGAAGGTGTCGGCTCGGTCTGGGCTTGCGAAGTGGTTTGCGCCAACAAGACCTGCGCCTCGTCCGCGTCTGAAGCGTCGTCCGCTTCGATCGTGTCCGCTTTGTCGTCCCCGGCTTTTGCGGTCAGCTTTTCCTGAACATCAACTTCGGGCTCCGCTATTGCAGGTAACTCCAAGTCGCTTTCCTGGGGCTTATCACCGAGAAGCTCGTTCGGGGAGGCTTCTGCATGCAGAAGAGGCGTGGCTGCCGATACTTCAGTATCTGCTGCTTTCCGGTTGGACGCAGCTTGGGTTTGCGGATCCGCGTCCTGTTCACGTGTGTCTTGCGCCAGGAAACGGGCAAATTTTTCGCCGGCATCGCTGGACGTTCTGGAAGTCTCTTTCCGCCCAGCAAGTGTGCTGACCTTCTGGGAGGTCAGGTCCGGTTCAATCGAGAATGTCATGATCGGTTACCATACCCCATCCGAATATTAACCAAGTTACAACCAAAGGACATGAAAACAGCGTTAACGCGGCTGACTTGTGGCTGAGTTTTTGTTCTGATTTCGACGGCCCGATTTGAGGTCAGTTCCAGATCCGGGGGAGCAAGAGATGACGATGCCTGTCTCAGTCCAGAGTTTCACGCCAACAGTGGCCACCGGGCAGACCAAGCCCGAACCATTGGGAGAGAAATCAGAACCGTCCGAGATCGGAAAACGTTTCGAACAGATGCTGTGGACCGAGATGCTGACCTATGCCGGTCTGGACAAGGCGTTCGCGCAAGGTGGCGGGCAGGCAGCTGAGACATTCTCGCGTTATGTCGTGGAGTCGATTGCAGCGGACCTTTCCAAAGCGCACCCGATGGGCCTTGGTGAAGCGGTCGATCGCTCCATCGCCGCGCACCAACAACCGCAACAGGATGACGCGATATGACCCATGCGCTCATACAGCAGGAAATATCTCGTCTAAAAGACGCGCTGATCGAGGAAAGGCAACTCCTGATATCTGGCCAGCCGCGCGAGACAATATCTCTTGCGGATATCAAGCTTGCTGCGATGGATGAACTTCAGAATGCGTTCGGAACATTGGATCCGGCTGACGTGCCTGTGATGTATCGCCAACCGATGACTGAGATCGTTGTGCTGGCAAAAGAAAATGCCGTCCACTTCGATGCAATCCGCAACGGGCTGCGCAGCGCAATCCATCGTCTGGAGTCTCAGCACGCCAATGCCTATGTCGGATCCTATACCCAAACCGGGGGCAGGGTGGCGTTTACCGAAATCACCGGACAATTCCAGAAAAAGGCCTGACTGGTTAACTGGTTGTACATGACCAGCCTGTATCCAGAACGGGAAACCTGGAGGGGTTGGCGGTATTTCCGCAGTCAGGATGACAAAAGAACATCAATCGGGCCGCGCTTAGTTCGCAGGCCTCGTTCCTTAAGGGATGGGAATAAAAAATGTCCAGTATTCTGACTAATACCAGTTCGATGGTCGCTCTCGACACGCTGCGCAATATCAATATGGATCTTGCTTCGGTTCAAAATGAGATCTCGACAGGCAAATCTGTTTCAAGCGCTAAAGACAATGCGGCGATCTGGGCGATCTCCACGGTCATGTCGACCGACGTGGAAAGCTTCAAAACCATCTCCGACTCACTGAACCTTGGCTCATCCACCGTCGGTGTCGCGCGTGTGGCTTCTGAGAAAGTCACTGAGCTTCTCCAGGACATGAAGAGCCTGATCGTCAGCGCACAGGGCGCAAACGTTGATCGCTCGAAGATCCAGACCCAGATCGGTGAGATCCGTGAAAACATTGGCTCCGTTGTCGGCGCTGCTCAGTTCAACGGCCTGAACCTGATCGACGGCTCGTCTTCGGCTGACATGAAAATCCTGTCGTCGCTTGACCGCAGCTCCGGCGGCTCGGTTTCCGCTTCTTACATCAACGTCGCCCGTCAGGACCTGTCGATCAGCAACACGGCATCGGGCGCGACGTTCGGTGCAACGGCCGTCACCGACACGACGATCATCAACAATGGCGGCACCGCTGCTGGCACGGGCGCTACGGTTGCTGATGGTGCTTCGCAGGCTATCACCATCGCATCGGTCGCTGACGGTAACTCCTACCGCCTCGTCCTCGATGACTCGGCCACCGCCAACAGCATCGGTCAGCGCACGTTTGAATACGTTGCTGGAACGAATGACAGCGCCAATTCGGTTGCTGCAGCCCTCTCCAGCCAGGTAAGTGCCTTCCTCTCGGCTACCGGCGATACCAACTACTCGGTTTCCCGCACAGATGATGTGATCACGATCACCAACTCGTCGGGCCAAAACCTCACGCTGACGGCTGAATCGGCGACCGGTGGTACGGCTGCCGCAACGCCGGGCGGCCTTGGCGCCATTGCCAACATTGACGTGACCTCGGATGCTGGCGCGACATCTGCTCTGACCTCGATCGAATCGCTGCTGCAGACGTCCATCGACGCCGCTGCTGCCTTCGGTTCGTCGCAGACCCGTATTGAGAACCAGACTGACTTCGTAGGTTCGCTGATCGACTCCATGACTTCTGGGATCGGTGGTCTCGTCGATGCCGACATGGAAGCTGCCTCGGCAAAACTGCAGGCCCTTCAGGTCCAGCAGCAGTTGGGCGTCCAGTCACTGTCTATCGCTAACAAAGCGCCGCAGCAGCTGCTGTCGCTGTTCCGCTAATATCAACCCGGCAGCCCGGAAGCCTGATGGTTTCCGGGCCGTCGCCCTAGTTACTCCAGGAGGACGCATTGCAGTCACTTGCTTTCAAGGCTTATGGTGAGGTCACGCAACGCACTGCTGGGGAAAAAGACTTAGAAATTGCGTTATTCCAGCAGATCACGAACGAACTGCGCAACGTTTCTGATGCCGACACTGTTCAACCAACAGACTGGGCAGAGGCCATTCACCGGAATCAGCAATTGTGGACGACGATCGCGATCGATCTTCTCAATCCGGGCAACGCTTTACCGGAGGAGATGAAGCGTAGCCTTCTGTATCTCGCCGAGTTTGTCCGTCAAAACAGCATGAAAATATTGTCCGGTAGCGGAGATATCGCTGACCTGATCGAAATCAATCAGTCGATCATGATGGGGCTGTCTGGCGCGAGCGCGGCCCCAGCCGCTGGGGAGGGTCTCTGATGTCCGGTCTCGTTTTCAAAATTGCGCCAGGTGAGCGGTTTATCGTCAATGGCGCGACGCTCGAAAATGGCGACAAGCCAGCGCGCATTCGTGTCGTCGAAGGCGATGCCCGGGTCTTGCGTTGCCGCGATGCGATGCGTCCGGAAGAGGTCGATACGCCGGTCAAGCAGGTTTACTATGCGATCCAGCTTCTCGTGACGGGTGACCTCAAGGAAGAGACGACGCTGCCTGCAATCGATGCCGAATGCGCCCGTCTGGAAGATGCGTTCGGGCACATTGATGGCGACCTGATTCCGGTGCTGCGCTCCATGGTGGAGCGCGGGAACTACTATTCGGCCATGTGCCATCTGCGTCAGATCCTGCCGATTGAAGCGGAACTTCTGGCCTTGCCGGTGCGCGGCTCCATGCGCATGCCCGAGGCGAAGGTCGCCTGACATCATGTTCCAGCCGGCGATCCCGCTTTCCGGAATTGGAGGCTGGCAGTTCCTGCAGTCGACGTATACGCGCCAACTCGAGAGTTTCACGGAGTCGCCGCAAGTCCGGAATGACCGGGATTATATGCTGGACAAGTTTTCCAGCTCTGTGTCGGTAGAGGATTTTCTGAAGGACAAACGCCTCGTCCGCATTACTATGACCGCGTTTGGGCTGTCCGGCGAGGAATGGAAGACCGGCTTCATCCGCAAGGCGCTGGAAGAAGTTGCCGATCCGGAGAGCACTTTTCTACCGCGCTTGAACAATACCAAGTATACAGAATTCGCGGAGACGCTGTTTCCGATCGATGGCAAGATTCTCCTGTCTTCGAATCAGCGTGCCAAGGTTGCCGTCAATTATGAGGCGCAATCATTCCAGTCTGCGGTTGGCGAGGTCGACGACACAATGCGTCTCGCGCTGAACTACCAATCCGAGATTTCAAAGATTACCGGTACCGAGTCCAGTGACAAGACGATCCTCTACCGAATTCTCGGCGATGTGCCGACGCGCACGGTGATGGAGACGGCGTTCAACCTTCCCGACGGGATCAGCAACCTGGACCTCGACCGTCAGGCCGATATTCTTAAAGAGCGGATCACATCTGTTCTGGGGATCAGCGACATGTCCGACCTCAGTACGCCGGCCGCCACCGAAAAGATGATCCAGCGCTATCTGGCGATGGACACGATCGAAAATGGATCGACGTCTTACTCGTCCGCATCGGCTGCGCTGACATTGCTCGGCGGCGGGATCGGCAGTCAGGGCAGCGAGAACCTGTTCCTCAGCTTGCTGAGCTAGGCGGCACCTCGGCGCTGCCTGGTTCCGCGCTGGCCGACCCCAGGATTTTCCGAAGTTCTGCAAACGCAGCCGGTATATCGGCATTGTTCTTTGTGCCCATGAAGCGATCAAGCGCTGGGAAGAGGGCAATTGCTCCATCCGATTCCGCATCCCTGCCGAATTCGTAGAGGTTTGCCCTGAGCATGGGTTCGAGTTCTTCGTACAATGCCAGCGTGCGGCGGCATTGTCGGATGGTCGCGTTTTCATCCTCGGTCGCCGCATGGGGCAGGGCGCGCGAGACAGAGCGCAGAACGTCGATGGCGGGATAGCGCTGGCGCTCGGCGATCTGCCGCGACAGGATGATGTGGCCATCCAGGATGCCGCGGATCATATCGGCGACCGGTTCTTCCATATCAGACCCAGCGACGAGGACGGAGTAAACGGCCGTGATGTCACCCTTGTTGCCCAGGCCGGGGCCAGAACGCTCGGCTAGTTCCGCGATGACCCGGACAGTCGATGGTGGAAAGGCGTTGAGCGCCGGGGTTTCACCGGCCATCAGCGCGGTCTCGCGGTGGGCTTCGGCGAAGCGCGTGATGGAGTCGAACAGGATGAGGACATTGTGTCCTTCGTCCCGGAAGTGTTCGGCGGTGGTCATGGCGCAATAGGCGGCCCGCTTCTTGGCGCCGGGCGGCTCGCTGGCGGTGGCTGCGACAACCACGGTCTTCGACATGATGGATTGGGGCAACGTCTTGCGGACGAAGTCATTCACCTCGCGTGAGCGTTCGCCGATCAGCGCGATGACGACCCGGTCCGCTTCAAGGCCTGCTGCGAGCGAGCCGAGAAAGGTGGATTTACCGACGCCCGAGCCTGCGAACAGGCCGAGGCGCTGGCCCTGGCAGATCGGCAGCAGCGTATCGGTGACCATCCAGCCGGATGCCAGCCGGTCGCCGATGCCGCGTCGGGCATGCGCTGGCAGGGGCGCGGTGTTCAGGCGGCGGTTGGTCGCGTGTGCGGGCGGGGGGGGCGCATTGGTGCCGGTGACATCGCCGCGATAGTTAATGATCTGGCCCAGCCAGTGGTCACCGGGCTCGATCCGGGGTTCCTGCTGGATCTGGACGGCATCGCCGATACGGATCGCATCACAGGGTGAGAAAAGCAGTGCCGTGACGCTCTCCCCGGAAATCGACAGGATTTCTCCCAGGACGGTCATGTCCTGTTTTTCAATGATTATTTCATTGCCAATGCCAGCCAGTTCGCTGATTCCAGCGATTTTTACCATGCCAGGCGCGACCTCGGTAACGGTCCCCCACAAGGTGTAGAGCGTGAGGGAGGCGGCGCTGGCCGACATCGGCATTCTGCTAAATCCTAACAAAACCGGCTTCTGGGTTAACTCTTTGTTCAACATATCCATTGAAATCTGGTTAACGAGTTAAAGAAGGCGAATCCGTCATGATTTCCCAGCTCCCGCTCTTCGAGATCTACGGCGCAATGGCGCGGTATGCTGCGGAAAGCCAGAAGGTGAGCGCGACCAATATCGCGCACGCCGATGAGCCCGGTTACAAGGCGAAACAGCTTGAATCGTTCGACGCCTATCTGAAGCGCGCGGCGGGTGGTGCTGCTGCGCATACGGGGCTCAACACGTCGTTCAAGATGGTTGACGCGAACACGCCGGAGTCTCCCAGCGGAAACTCGGTGAGTGTCGAGATGGAGCTGTTCCGGTCTGCGGAAGCCGCCAGTCAGCACGACCAGGCGCTGACGGTCTATTCGAAATCACTTCAACTGATGCGCACCGCGCTCGGCAAGTATTGAGGGAGGTCTGAATGAATCCGCTGAAGACCATCATGATGCAGGCAGTCTCCGGCATGTCGCTGGAGCAGCAACGCATCACCGTCGCCTCCGAGAACATCTCGAACGTCGACACGCCCGGATACCGCCGCAAGCTGCTGCTTCAGGAAGCGCTGCCCGGTCAGGGCGCGGATTTCAGTGCCACCAAGGTCATGCTGGATGAGTCACCGGGCGAACGGGAGTACGACCCGTCTCATCCCATGGCCGACCAGGAAGGGTACGTCACCATGTCCAATGTTTCCCTGATGACGGAAATGGCGGATCTGCGCGATGCCAATCGTACCTACGAAGCCAATCTGAACGCGTTCCAACAGGCGCGGACGATGTACCAGTCCCTGTTGGATGTTTTACGCCGCTGAGGCGGTAAGAGGGGAGATGGGTCATGTCGATTGTGGGGTTTAACGCCTATACGGCGCTCAATACCACGCGTCCTGCGGAGGCTGCCGGCTCGGCTGGCGCTGCGGCCAAGACGGGCGGTGAAAAGAACGTCGTTGCCGAGGGGATTTCCGATTTCCGGTCAGCCCTGCAGCAGGCAGAAGGTTCGGCCATGCAGACTGCGGTCTCTGGAGCCGATCCGCATGCCATGGTTGCCGCGCTCGCCAATGCCGAAATGATGCTCGATGCAGCCGTGACGATCCGCGACAAGGTTGTGGAAGCCTATCAGGAACTGCTGCGGATGCCGGTCTAGGGTCCGAGGCAGGGCATGTCTGAGTCAGAGATCTTCGAAATCCTTCGCGCGCACATCTGGGGCGCTGCCATGATGGCGATGCCGATCCTGGTGACGACGCTGGTGCTGGGCTTTGTGATCGGTCTGCTGCAGGCGCTGACCTCGATCCAGGAAATGACGCTGACCTTCATTCCGAAGATCTTTGCCGTGGTCGTCGTGTTCTTTCTGTCGCTTGGCTACATGACCCGCATCGCGCTCGATTTGTTCAATAATTACGTCTTACCGATTATCTCAGAATAGGCCCATCCGTGCAGACTCAGAAACTCTTCGGGTTGTCGAATCCAACAGCGCTTCTGGCCATCGGCCTGATGATGGTCATCCTGGTCATGATCCTGCCTGTGCCGGCATGGGTGATGGACATTGGCCTGACCTGCTCGTTCGCCTTTGCCATCCTGATTTTCACGACGGCCATTTTCATCGAGAAGCCGCTGGATTTCTCGTCCTTTCCAAGTGTGCTTCTGGCCTCGCTGATCCTGCGCCTCGCGCTGAACGTGTCGTCGACCAAGCTGATCATCGGAGATGGCCACACCGGCACCGATGCAGCGGGCGGCGTGATCCAGGGCTTTGCCATGTTCATCATGGGCGGAAACCTTTTCGTCGGCCTCGTCGTGTTTGGCGTTCTGGTGATCGTGAACTTCATGGTCATCACCAAGGGTGCGGGCCGGATGGCAGAAGTTGGCGCGCGCTTCGCTTTGGATGCCATGCCGGGCAAGCAGCTGGCCATCGACTCCGACCTCGCGGTTGGGGCGATCTCGCATGAAGAAGCGAAGAAACGCCGCCAGAAGGAACAGGAAGAAGCCGCCTTCCTCGGCTCGCTGGACGGTGCCTCGAAATTCGTGAAGGGCGACGCCATTGCCGGTCTGTTGATCACGGCGCTGAACCTTGTGGCGGGTATCGGGATTGGCCTGACCGTGCACCATCTCAGCTTCTCCGAAGCGCTCAGCAATTACTCGATCCTGACGGTCGGTGACGGTCTCGTCTCTCAAATCCCGTCTGTCATCGTCTCGGTTGCCGCCGCCATGCTTCTGTCGAAGGGCCGGGAAGACGGCGCGATCGACCTTGCACTTGTTGCCCAGCTTGGCGCGAACTCGGCGGCGCTGTTCATCGTTGCCGGCATCCTGTTTGTCTTCGCCCTGTTCCCGGGCTTGCCATTTATTCCGTTCATGCTGGCCGCCATCGGCTTCGGCGTTGCGGGCTGGCTGACTCACCAGCAGAACCGTAAGGCAGATGCCAAGGCCGAGGAACGCGCCGAGGACGCGCTGCCCGAGCCGGTCAAGTTCGGCGACTCCATCCACGCAGACGAGATCCACCTCGAAGTCGCCCCGGACCTCGTCAACCTGGTCCTTCTGGGAGACAATGGGTTCGAAAGCCGTATTCAGAAGATCCGAAGGTACATTGCCGAGGAGTACGGGTTCGTGTTGCCGCCGATCCGGATGACCGACAATCCGACCCTGAAGAAAAACGAATATCGTATCCGGATCCAGGGGGTCCGGATCGATTCCGGTTTCCTCCGGCCGGGGTCTGTCCTGGCGCTTCTGGAAGACGATCAACTGCCGCACCTCGATGGCGAGAAGGTCAAAGAGCCGGTCTACAAGGCCGCCGCCCGCTGGCTCACCTCCGGCAAGAAACAGGAACTGGCGGCATCCGGTATTCCAGCCGTTGAGCCGATCGAAGTTCTGGCAACGCACATGCTGGAAGTCATCCAGTCGAACTTCTCCCTGATCTTCACCCGCATGGTCATGCTCGACACGCTGGACGCGCTGACCAAGGTGTCCGACCCCGACCGGGCTGCCTCCAACCGCCGGTTCCTCGACGAGTACATTCCCGGCAAGGTCACGCCGGAACTGCTCCTGTCGGTTGTCCGGCTGCTGCTGGAAGAGCGGGTGTCCATCCGCAATCTGTTCCTCATCGTCGAGACGCTTGCTGAGGCCAAACAGTCCGGTGCGAACATCCAGCGCTCTGTCGAATTGGTGCGCCAGCGCCTCGCCTTCCAGATTGTCGACCGTCTGCAGGACGAGCAGGGGCGTCTGCCACTGGTCCAGCTCTCCACAAACTGGGAACAGAAATTTTCTCAGTATGAAGTCGTCAATGAGAATGGCGGCAGCGACATTGCCCTTCCGCCCGAACTGTTCGGCGAGCTGACGAATCTGGTCCAGTCGAAACTGAACGAAGCCGCCAAGAAGGGCGTGATTGCATCGATTGCGACCACGTCCCGCCGCCGCCGCTTCCTTCAGACCGTGCTCGTCAGCAAAGGCATTCGTAATGCCGTTCTGGCGTATGAGGAAATCAACGCCAAGACGAAGCCGTATATTATCGGCGTTGTCTGATGCCCGATGTCGGGCTGATCCCGGATGCGCTGGCCACCTGGATCGCGCTCGTCCTGGCGGTTGTCGCGCGGCTGAGCTTCGTCATTTTTTTCATGCCGGGCATCGGAGAACAGACCGTCCCGGTGCAGACGCGTGTCCTGATCCTGCTGGGGCTCTCGGCGGCGTTCTCCATGACCGGCTTCATGACCGCACCGCCAACGGATTCCTTCGCGTCCTATGCGGGCGTTATCGCCACCGAGGTCGCCATCGGATTCGGCCTTGGTGTCGTGCTTCGGGTCACGATCTGGACGCTCAACATTGCCGGAACGGTGATCTCGCAGTCGATTGGTCTGTCCCAGCTTCTGGGGATCGCGCTGGAGCATGAACAACAGACGATGACGGCAAACCTGCTCTCAATGGCGGGGGCGGCCTTGTTGCTGTCGGCAGACTTTCACATCAAGGCAATGGCCAGTCTCTTGCGCCTCTATACGGACATCCCCATCGGCGCGATGGATGCGATGAATACGGACATGCTGGTTCAGGCATTCTTTTCCGCGTTCGGATTTGCCATCATGCTGGCCTGGCCCTTCGTTGCGGTGAACCTGCTCTACAATATCTGCCTCGGTTTCATCAACAAGGCGCTGCCTTCGCTGATGGTGGCCTTTGTCGGTGCGCCGCTGATGATTGGCGCGGGCACGATCCTGCTGGCGATTTCCATCATGGGGCTTCTGGTGGTGTGGGAAGGCCGGATTCCTGATATCGTGGTCTGGAAATGAGGGAAGGCCATGGCTGAGCAGGAAGAGGACAGCGGCGAGAAGGAATTCGAGGCCACCGAACAGCGCCGCCAGCAGGCGCGTGAAGAAGGCAACATTCCGCAGTCGAAGGAAGCCAACACGTTTGCGCTGATCGCTGCCACCATGGTGGCAGCCCTGGTCCTTCAGGTCTCGGTCGGAAATTCCGTGTTCCAGGACTTCTCGGCCATGCTCTACCATATCGACTCCCTCTCAGAGGACGTCTTTGATTCCGGCGGCGTGGAGACCTGGTCCTTGCTGTCGACGATCCTGATCAAGTTCTCGCCGATCCTGCTGATCCTCGCCGCGATTGTCCTTCTGTCGCTGGTGGCACAACGTTCGATTTCCTTCTCCGCCAAGAAGATCCAGGCGGACATGAAAAAGCTCTCGCCAGCTGAGAACCTGAAGAAGAAGTACGGCATGCGCGGGCTGCTCGACTTCCTCAAGGACACGATCAAACTGCTCTTCGCCGCGACAATTGCCGTCGTCTTCCTGTTCCAGCTTGTGCAGGACTATTACGCTTCCAGCGCCGTGCAGGCCGGCCAGTTTGCAGAATTCACCTTCAATCAGGTTCTGAAGCTGATCTTCTGGTTCCTGCTGTTTCAGTTCGTCCTCGCGGCTGTCGACCTGCCGCTGCAGCGCCGCCTCCATGCGAACCAGCTGAAGATGACGCGCGAAGACATGAAGAAGGAAATGAAACAGAGCGAGGGCGACCCACAGCTGAAGCAGCAGCGAAGGCAGAAGGCGGCCCAGATTTCACGCGGTCAGATGCTGACCAATGTGAAGGACGCCACGGTCATCATGGTGAACCCGGAGCACTATGCGGTCGCGCTGAAATGGGACCCGGAGAACAGCAAGGCGCCGGTCTGTGTCGCCAAGGGCGTCGACCATCTCGCTGCCCGTATCCGCGAGACGGCAACGGCCAACAATATTCCGATCTATCGCGACCCGCCTGCGGCGCGGTCCATCTACGCCCTTGTTGAAGTAGACCAGGAAATCCGACCCGAACACTTCGCCGCCGTTGCCGCCGCGATCAACTTCGTTGAGCGCATCCGCAAGCATATGGAGTAGGGCATTGGCTGCGACCAAGCCGTCTCTAAAGAAACTCGTCGCCCTGAAGCGCCAACGGGCCGAACAGGTCTTGCTCAGTGTGCAGCAGGAGCTGACAGCCCTGATGACGGAACTGAAGCGGTTGGAGGCGGAATTTGCGACCCTGAACGGCGAAGGCGGCGGGATCGAGGCTCACATTCTCTCGTACGAACACGGGTTCAGCCAGCGTCAGATCTGGGCCATCCAGGCCTGCCGCGCGAAAATCTCTGAGAAAGAAGGCGAGTATTTCACTGCACGTGAAGCGCTGAAAAAGGCGTTCGACTCAGAAGAACGCCTGCGCCGGGAAGGCGAGCGCCCCTGAGGGGGACAGCTTGATCTTTGACGGCCGCCTCGCCACAAGACCGCCCATGATCGACTATCGCTTCTCAGTTGCGCCGATGATGGACTGGACGGACCGGCATTGCCGCGTCTTCCACCGGTGCCTGTCGAAGCGCGCCTTGCTCTGGACCGAGATGGTCACGGCCGATGCCGTGATCCACGGTGATCGTCAGCGCCTGATCGGTTATAGCGAGGTTGAACACCCCGTTGTGCTACAGCTCGGCGGCAGTGAACCGGGCAAACTGGCCGAGGCAGCCCGGATCGCCGAAGGCTTCGGCTATGACGAAGTGAACCTGAATTGTGGCTGCCCTTCCGAGCGCGTTCAGTCCGGCGCCTTCGGGGCCTGCCTGATGGCGGAGCCGGATCTTGTGGCCAGCTGCGTCGCCGCGATGAAAGCCGCCGTCTCCATTCCGGTCACGGTGAAGTGCCGCATCGCGATTGATGATCTTCCGGCGCGTGAGACGCTGTTCACCTTTATCGACAAGGTCTCTGCCGCAGGCTGCAATGTCTTTACCGTGCATGCCCGCAAGGCGTGGCTGAAGGGCCTGTCGCCGAAAGAGAACCGGGACATCCCGCCACTCGACTATGACCTCGTCGCTGAGCTGAAAGCCGAACGGCCTGACCTGACCCTCATCCTCAATGGCGGCATTCCGGACATCGCGGCGTGTGCGGAACACCTCCAGCGCTTTGACGGCGTCATGCTGGGCCGGGCAGCCTACCAGACACCTGGCTTGCTGGGCGAGGTCGATGCGGCCCTGTTCGGCGATGGCGCTGTCGTCTCGCCCTTCGATGCCATCGAAGCCTACCGGCCCTATATGGCCGCGCGCCTTGGGGAAGGGGTGGGCCTGCACGCCATGACCCGGCACATGCTTGGCCTGTTCAATGGCCAGCCCGGCGCGCGTCTATGGCGTCGCACCCTGTCTGAACGCGCCCCCCGCGCAGGCGCCGGCCTGGACGACCTGGACGCGGCCCTTGAAGCGGTGCGCTCACACATTCCTGCTTGATCGCCGAATTTTGTTCTTTCTTTGTTCGGCAACCCGTGTTAACCATTTTCCCGCTGGAAGGGAAATGGGTGATGGTCTGCCGGGTGACGACATTTGCGTTTGAGGGCGTCGATGCGCGGCCTGTTGACGTTCAGGTGCAACTCACTGGCGGAAACCCGAATTTCCACATTGTCGGCCTGCCGGACAAGGCCGTTGGCGAAAGTCGGGAGCGCGTGCGCGCCGCCTTTGCCTCGCTCGGCCTCGCCTTGCCGCCCAAGCGTGTGATCGTGAACCTCGCCCCGGCAGACCTGCCGAAAGAGGGTAGTCACTACGACCTCGCCATCGCGCTCGCCATGCTGGCCATTATGGGCGTCATCCCGGCGGACCAGCTGGAAGCCTATGCCGCGATTGGTGAGCTGTCGCTGGATGGCGGCCTTGGGGAGACGGTCGGCGTGCTGCCGGCGGCCATGGCGGCGGAGTCGATGGATCTGCGCCTGATCTGTCCGGAAATCTGCGGCGCCGAAGCGGCCTGGGCAGGCGGCAGTGTCGTCGCCGCGCGCAGCCTGATTGCGCTGATCAATCATTTCACCGGGCGCGAGGTGATTGGCGCGCCGAAGGCCGGCCTGCTGGCAGAGCCGCCACCTGGGCCCGACCTTTCGGATGTGAAGGGGCAGGAAGGCGCCAAGCGCGTGCTGGAGATCGCGGCGGCGGGTGGGCACAATCTCCTGTTCTGCGGGCCGCCGGGGTCTGGCAAATCCATGCTGGCCCAGCGCCTGCCGGGCCTGTTGCCGCCGCTAAGTGCCCGCGAATTGCTGGAAGTCTCGCAGATCCAGTCGATTGCCGGCCTGCTGGAGCGTGGGCGCCTGTCGCGCACACGGCCGTTCCGGGCGCCGCACCATTCGGCCTCCATGGCCGCCTTGGTCGGCGGCGGCATCAAGGCCAAGCCAGGCGAGGTTTCGCTGGCCCATCATGGCGTGCTGTTCCTCGATGAGCTGCCCGAATTTCCGGGCCATGTGCTGGATAGTCTGCGTCAGCCGCTTGAAGCGGGGGAGGCCGTGGTCGCGCGGGCCAACCGGCATGTGCGCTATCCCGCGCGCTTTCAACTGATCGCGGCGATGAACCCCTGCCGGTGCGGCGGCGGGCCGGGCGCTGCGGCCTGCACGCGTGGGCCGAAATGCGCCCAGCAATACCAGTCGCGCCTGTCCGGCCCGTTCCTGGACCGGATTGATCTCTATTACGATACGCCGCCTGTCACCGCCGTAGACCTTGGCCTGCCGGGGCCTACCGAAGGCACAGCGGAGGCGCGCGCGCGGGTCGCGACGGCCCGTGACATTCAGTCAGACCGGTTTGGCGATGCCGTCAGCGATACGCGCCGTCCGCTCAATTCCGATGCGCCGCTCCCGGAACTGGAGCAGGTCGCCCGGCCAGACCAGCCGGGGGCCGCCCTGCTGGCCGATGCCGCTGTGCGGCTGAACCTCACCGCACGGGGCTATACCCGCGTGTTGAAGGTTGCGCGCACGATTGCCGATCTTGATGGCGTCGATGCGGTACGCCGCGTTCACATCGCCGAAGCGCTGTCCTATCGCCAGCGTCCGCCGGGGCAGGGAGAAGGGGTAAGCGCCGAAGCCATGGCGCGTTAGGAAAGCGGGCTGAAACGTGCTGGCGATTTAAGCAAATCCTAAAGCGTCTGTTGCAGGATGATGGCATGGACAAGCCACATCTGCTGCCCGGCGCCAAGCGCCCCGAAGACACGTTCCTTGCTACGGCGAGCCACGAAATCCGCACACCGTTGAACGGGATTCTCGGCACTGTCTCGCTTCTGCTGGAGACGGAGCTGGAACCGTCGCAGCGCGAATATGCCGAGGCGATCCGCCTTAGCGGCTCACGCCTGCTAGATCTGCTGAACAATGTGCTCGACTATGCACGCCTGGATTCCTCCGAAATTGAGCTCGAAACCGAGGCTTTCTGCCCGGTGCGCCTTGGCCGCGAAGTGGTCGAATTGCTAAGCCCCCGCGCTCACGCCGCCGGGCTCGACATTGCCGCGCGCGCGTCAGACCTGCCCATGCCGTCTTATTCGGGCGATGCCGGGCGGATCCGCCAGATCCTGTTCAATCTGGTCGGCAATGCGTTGAAATTCACCGAAACGGGCGCGGTCCTGCTGGACATTCACGCGCATGAAGACGGGCTTGAATATCGCATCATCGATACCGGCCCCGGCATCGCGCCGGGCGACCGTGACCGCCTGTTTGAGGCCTTCCGCCAGAACAGCCGGCAGGATGCCTACAAGGATGGCGGCGTGGGCCTCGGCCTCGCCATCGTCAAACGCCTGACAGACCTGCTGGGCGGCAGCATCGATGTGACCGGTGCGCCGGGGCTTGGCACGTGTTTCTCCGTGCGCCTGCCACTGAAGCGGGCGAATCTGCCGCCGACCCATGACCTGCCGGTGCTGGACGCGGTGGTCGGCCTGGCCGGTCTGCCAGCCGCGACTTGCCTGGCGGCGACATCTGCCCTGATCGACGCCTCGGCCCGGCCGGTCTTTATCGATGTGTCCTCCGGCCATGTGCCGCCGGAGGTCGAAGTTTTGCTGATCGGGGCCGAACAACCGGAAGAGACCGTTCGCGCGCTGGCCCGCAAGGCGCCCTCGCTGGTCGTCCTGCGTCCGGAAGACCGCGGCGCGATTGCCCGCTTCAAGGCGATGGGCTGTGCCGGCTGGCTGGTCCGGCCGCTTCGCGCGTCGTCGCTGGTTGAACGGGTCTATGTGGTCAAGACGGGCGGCATGCCGGCGGACGAGCCCGAACGGCTGACCGGGGCTGGCCGTGTGCTGATCGCCGACGACAATCCGGTCAATGCGATGATTGCACGGCGTGCCTTGGAATCGGCCGGATTTACGGTCACAGTCGCCTCCACGGGTATCGAAGCCCTGGAGGCCGCGAAGAGCATGAATCCAGCCCTGATCCTGATGGACCTCCGCATGCCCGAAATGGACGGCTTCGAAGCCATGCGTCATCTGCGTGCCGAAGGCTCCGATGTGCCGATGATCGCTGTCTCCGCTGAGGTGAACCCCGATATCGAGCGCCAGGCCATTGCCGCCGGGGCGAATGATGTCGTCGCCAAACCGATTGAACCACAGGCCCTGCGTGAGCTTGCCATCCACTGGACCGGCGCCGACGCCAAAGCTGGCAAGGCCGGCGCCGCATGAGCGGAGAAGCCGCCGCGCCGGGCGACGTCCGGAAGCCCCCTCGCATTGTCCGGGCGTTTCGTGCGCTGAATGATCGCCGCATGGTGGCCATGTTGCTGCTGGCACTGGCCGCCGGCCTGCCGTTCGGGGCGGTGCTGGGCACGCTGAACGCCTGGCTGACGGTGGAGGGCGTGAACCCTTCGACGATTGGCACGCTGTCCCTGATCACGCTTGGCTATGCGTTCAAATATCTCTGGTCGCCGGCTTTCCAGACGGCGCATCATCCGACGCCTTTCCTCGGTCCGCGCCGCACATGGCTGCTGTCCTTTCAGGTGCCGATTGCGATTCTGCTGCTGATCCTGCCGTTCTCCGATCCGGGCAGCCAGATCGGCCTTGTTGCGATTGTTGCTCTCGGCGTGGCGCTTCTGTCGGCCACCCACGACATTGTGCTGGACGCGTGGCGCATCGAAGTCGCGCGCAGCGATGAAGACAAGGATCTGATGGCGGCGCTCTACCAGTTCGGGTATCGCGCTTCGACCTTTGTCACCGGTTTCCTCGCCCTCCTTCTGGCAGAATATATCGGCTGGGCCATGGTCTATGGCCTGATTGCGCTGATGATGGTTCTGGCCATTTCAGGCACGTTCATCGCGCCGGAACCGGAACTGTCATCTGAGCCAGCCGGGTCGCGCGAGAGCTTCCAGGCGACCGTGCCGGAAACGCGTCTGCGCGTGTTGACCGCTGCCGTGGCAATTGGCTGGGGTGTCGCAATCAGCATGATCGTCTGGCACGTCTTTACCTCGCTGACCCGTGACCCACCGCCCAGCGGAACGGCGTTCGTGCGTGACCAGGGACCGGTCATCGTGGCGCTGACGGTGATGGTGCCCGCGATCCTCGCGGCGCTGATGCTCTACTTCTTTGGCCGCAAGCCCGGATTGGTCGTGCCCGACAAGGCAGGGGAGTCGACCAGCGTGAAAGTGCTGCACTCTCTGTTCCGGGCCATTTTCGATCCGCTGATGGAGATGATCGGGCGCCTCGGCTGGGGCGCGCTGATCGTGCTGCTGCTGGCGCTGACTTATCGCTTTACGGACGCGGTCTGGGGTGCCTTTGCCTATCCATTCTACCTCGATGACCGGTTCGGCGCGCTGCATCATTCCATGGCGGATGTCGCAGTCGCCTCGAAATTCTTCGGGGTCCTGATGACCATGGCCGGGGCGGCGCTCGGGGCGATGGTGATCAGCTTTATCGGACGCATGCCGGTCCTCGTGATGGGCGCCATTCTGGCGGCGGCGACGAACCTCCTCTTTGCGGACCTGTCGATGGGCGGGGCCAGAATTGATGCCTTCCTGGAATGGACCCACATTGCCGAGCCGTTGCGCGCATTTGCAGGCTGGGCTGCTGCCATCTCGCCACACGCCGAGGGGGCGGATGCAGGCAACCGCATGGCGCGGCTGATGATCGCCATTGCCGGGGAAAACCTGGCAGGCGGCTTTGCCAGCGTGGCGGTCGTCGCCTTCCTGACCTCTGTCGTGAACCCGCGTTTCGCGGCGGTTCAGTATGCGCTGTTGGGCTCTCTGACGATGCTGATCGGCACGCTGGGCCGTCCATGGCTGGGTGAACTGATCGAGACCCATGGCTATTATACCGTCTTCATCGTCACGTTTTGGCTCGGCGGCATCGCCGTGGTATTGAGCCTTGTTGAATGGTGGCGTCAGGCCCGTCTGGCCGGTGCTGCAAAACCTGGAGTATCGGCAGATGGAACGTCCTAGCGGTCTTGGTGGGCATTGGTGGCTTTATGTGGCGATGGGAGTCCTGTCGCTTCTGGGCGGCTTCTTCGCGCTGGTGAACCCTTATGCCGCGTCAGTCGTCGTGCTGCAGATCGTGGCCTTCCTGTTCATTTTCCTGGGCGTGATGCAGGTCGCGTTCACGCTGCGCACGCCGTTCGGCCTGTCCTGGTTCGACCTTGGCATGGGTGTGTTGCAGATCCTTCTGGGTGTGATGCTGGCGACCAATGTTCTCGGCGGGCTGGTCTCGCTGACGCTGATCCTGGCTTTCCTGTTCCTGATCGAAGGCGTCGTGCTTTGCGTGGCGGGGATCAATCTGCGCCCGTTCCGGCCCTGGCTCTGGCTGGTGGTCGGCGGGGTGATCTCGATCCTGCTGGCCGTGTTCGTGCTGATGAACCTGCCGGAAGCGGCAGCGACCCTGCTGGGCCTTCTTCTGGGCATCGACCTGATGTCCAACGGGTTGTGGCTGGTCGCAGCCGGGCTGATGCTGCGCAACCTTTAAGACACGTCCATCAGGGCAGAAGAGGGGGCTGGTCCCCCGCTTCGGTGCGCACTAGGCTCTATCGGATCAGTTACCTGCCGGAGCATGCCCCCGTGATGAAACCGCTTTTCGCCGCTGCCGCCCTCGCCCTGCTGCCACTGGCTGGCTGCACCACCCAGACCGGCGCGCCGATTGCCGCCGGCACATCGCAGAGCGTGTCTGACGTGGCCGCCATCACGGCGCTGCTGGAAGAACAGGATGCGGCCTGGAACCGGGGCGACATAGACGCCTTCATGCAAGGCTACTGGAAGTCTCCGGACCTGCGCTTTGCCTCCGGCGGCAATGTCACGCGCGGCTGGGACCAGACCAATGCGCGCTATCACGCGACCTATGGCGAGCCGGAGACGATGGGCACGCTGATCACCGACGAATATGAGATCGTCATGCTCGCCCCGGATGCCGCCATTGCCCATGGCCGCTGGAAGCTGGAAGGGCGCGAAGGCACGCCGTCGGGTCTCTACACGCTGGTGATGCGCAAGATCGACGGCGCGTGGAAGATCATCTCCGACACGACCACGTCTGCGGATTAGCGCCGCGCGCCTGCCATGAAATCACCTTGGGCCTGCGCTTGGCAGGTCCGGTAATTCGCGGCAGAAGACTGACAGGACGCCCGCACAGCGGCGCTATCAGGGGACAGACATGAAGCGCGCGACGCTGGATCAGAGCACGGCGAATTTCGCCCTGGAACGCACGATCGAGCGGCCATGGTTCCGGACGTTCATCACCGGCCTGATCATCCTCAATGCCATCGTGCTGGGCGTGCTCACCTATCGCGAGACGTTGCCCGTGAATCTGGTGACCGCGATGGAGGTGTTTGACCACACCGTCACCTACATCTTCGCGATGGAAATCTTCCTGAAGCTGGTGGTCTACCGGCTGCAATTCTTCAAGCTCGGCTGGAACTGGTTCGACTTCATCGTGGTCGGCATTTCGCTGGTTCCAGGGGCAGGGGCGTTCAGCGTGCTGCGGGCCATGCGCGTCTTGAGGGTGCTGCGCCTCCTGCACATCGTGCCGGTTATGCGCCGGATCACCGAAGCGCTGCTGAAGGCCCTGCCGGGCATGGGCGCGATTGTCGCTGTGCTGGCGCTGGTGACGTACGTGGCCGCCGTGATGGCGACCAACATGTATGGCGACACCGAAACCGAGGAAGTGAAACAGCTGTTTGGTGACCTGCCAAGCTCGGCCCTGTCGCTGTTCCAGGTGATGACCATGGACGGCTGGCGCTTTGAGGTGTTGCAGAAAGTGATCGATGACGGCCACCCGATGGCGTGGCTGTTCTTCATGATTTTCATCTTCGTGGCGAGTTTTGCCATTCTCAACCTGTTCATTGCCCTGGTCGTCGATTCCCTCGCTGCAGAGCAGAAAGCCGTTTTGGAAGAAGGCCTTGAGGAGCTGGAGGAGGAGTTTGTGGAGGAGCGTGAAGAAGCCGACGACGCGCGCACCGAAATCGTGTCTCTTCTGAAGCAACTGCAACAGGAAGTAGCAGAGTTGAAGGCGGCTGTCAGCGCGGGGTCCCCGCCGCGCGAGTGAGGACTCATTAAGTATGCTTCACAGAAGTGTCAGCATCGCGCCCTCCCAAGGCTGGAAAATCCTGCTATAACATCGCGAAGATGAGCCTGTGGATCCGAATACTTGAAGGCGGCAAACGCCTTTTCGACCCCGACATGACACACGACGAGGATTCCGGCGAACCGGGAGACTTCACGTGTGCGCCGGACCCGAACGACGTGGGCTTTACAGCCGCCGTCGTTGGCCTCGGCGCCAAGCTCGCCAAGGCGGACGGCACCGTTTCCGACAAGGAAATCATGGTCTTCTCCCGCGTCTTCCGCGCCCCGCCGGAAGAGTCTGACAATGTCCGCCGCGTGTTCAACCTCGCCCGCCAGACGGTGCGGGGCTATGAGGGCTACGCCCGCCGGATCGGCAAGCGCTACCATGACCGGCCCTGCCTGCTGGAGGGCGTGATGGACGGTCTGTTCCAGATCGCCGGCGCCGACGGCGTCGTGACACAGGACGAGCTGACCTATCTGAGCAATGTGTCCCAGGCTTTCGGCTTCAATGAGGCCACGTTCCGCCGGATCAAGGCGGCCCATATGGGACCGGATCGAAATGACCCGTACCATGTCCTCGGCGTCGCGCATGACGCGGACTTCGACATCATCCGCGCGGCCTATCGCCGGCTGATGGCGGATCACCACCCTGACCGTGTAATTCACATGGGCGCGCCGCGTGAATTCGAGGACGCCGCGCACGCCAAGGCCGCTGCGATCACAGCCGCCTATGCGCAGATCCGCAACGAGCGCGGCCTGCTGATCCGGCAGGAAAACTAGGCAGCCAACACGAAAGTGTGAGGGACAGCCCCGCTTTCGTTGACGAGGGGCCATGTTGCCGCCATGTTGGTCTGGCAAAAGGAATTTGCCATGACACGCACAGCGCCCCATCCCAGCGGTTTCGATTTCGCCAGCGCCCTTCGCGGCAGCCTTGCGCTGCTTGTGCAGGTGGTGATCGGGATGATGCTGGTTCTGACCGCCGGGATCGTGGCTGTGATGACCGCGATGGCAGGGGTGCTTCTGGGCGTCGCTGCGCTGGTGATGCGCTTTGCCGGTGGACGCCGGTCGCGCCGCACGGCTGAGGCGGCTGGCAAGGACACGATCACGCTGGAAGCCCGCCGCACCCCGCGTGGCTGGACGGTTGAATAAGTCCCGCCTCAAGACCGTATAAAACACCGTATAAAGACCGTGTAAGGGCAATATAAAGCGGCCTGAAATGTATCAGACGGCACCGGCTTTCCGGTGCCGTTTGCGTTTCGGGCGCAAAAATGCTCCGCGTCATTTGACAAATATGCGCTACAAATGTAGCGTAGTGATCATCAATATAGCGAGATGGTCATGTCCCAACCCAATTCCTCCGAACTTGCGGTGCTGAAGCACCTCTGGACCGCCGGGCCGCAAAGTGCCCGCGAAGTGCACGACACGGTCGGGCCGGGGCAGGGGTGGAAGCCCTCCACCACGCGCACCGTGATTGCGCGGATGGAAGAGAAGGGCTGGGTGGTCCGCGCCGACGTGCACGGCATGGCGGTCTACACAGCCGCGCTCGACCGGACCGCGACGCTGGGCGGGCTGGTCCGCCATTTCGCCCGGCAGGTGCTCGACATGGACGGGCCGATCCCGGCCGCCTTCTTTGCCGAAAGCCCGCACCTCTCCGACGCCGAGCTGGACGAGCTGGACGCCATCATCAACGCCGCCGCCGACCAGACCGAGGACAAGAAAGGCGACAAGGCATGAGCCCCGCCGGTCTGGTCCTGCTTGCCCTTGGCTGGAGCGCCCTTGTCTGGGCCGGTGCCAGCCTGATCTGCCGGATGAAGCCCGCACCGAAATTGGCGCAGGCGATCTGGCGCGGCGCCGCGCTGATGCTGGCCGCGCCGTTCGTCGCCTCTCTCTTCGTGCCCGGCCTGCCGGCAATGGAATTTGCCCCGCTGCCCGACGTTCCGATGCTGGAGCCCCTGATGATTGTGCCGCAGGACGGCGTGGCTGTTGCTGCCCCGGCGCCGGCTTTCCGCCTGCCGGAGATTGGCACGCTGGTGCTCGGCGTGCTGGCTGCTGGCTGGCTGATGCGCTTCGCCCTCTGGCTGGTCAGCCAGGTGCGGCTGCAGCGCATCAAGGTGCGCGCGCTGAGAACGAACCGCCCCGTGGGGCATTGGGCAGAGGCTCTGGGCCTCACCCGTGTGCCGGAAGTGCGGGTCATTCCGCGTGGCTCACCCTTTCTGGCGGGCGTGTTCAAGCGCTCCGTCTACGTTCCATCTTCGTTGATGCGAGGGGAGGGCGCGCAGCAGGTCATCGTGCACGAGCTGGTTCACCTGAAACGCGGCGATCTCATCACGCGGCCATTGGAACGGATCGTGGCGGACCTGTTCTGGTTCTCTCCCTTTGCCTGGGGCATTCGAGACCAGCTCGACTTCTGGCGAGAGGCCGTGGTGGATGATGAAACCGTTGAACTGACAGGCGACCGGATCGCCTATGCCCGAACCCTGACGACGGCTGCGCGCATCTCGCGCGATGAGGCGGTGCTGCCTGTGGCGGCATTCATCCTCCGGAAGAAAGGGAATCTGAAAATGCGACTCAACCAATTGCTCACCGAGAAAACCCGGCCCCGCCGCCTCGGCCTCGTCATGGCCGCCGCGCTCGCCTGCGCCGCACCGCTCGCCCTCGCGCAGGGCATGCTGATCAAAGGCGCCGCCGCCGCGCCGGGCGCGGAGCTGGTCTATAGCCACGCCGTGCTGGACGAAGCCACGCTGACCAGCGCATTTGGGATTCGGGCGCAACGGATCACGGGTAAGCCTGGTTGGCATAACGGGACCGATCTTGCGGCGCAGGAGGGCTCGCCTGTCTATGCGCCGACCGGCGGTATTGTGACAAAATCCGGAATGACAGAAGGCTACGGCAACCTCGTTGTCCTGAGAGGGGCAGGGGACCGACAGTACCGTTTCGGGCAGTTGCAGGAGCTGAAAGTCAAGGAAGGGGATGTCGTGAACCCCGGAGACATTGTCGGCCTTGTCGGGCAAACCGGTCAGGCAACTGGCCCGCACCTCCACTTCGAAGTCTGGCATGGTGAAAAGCCGGATGATCCGCAGGCAGAAGAGGGGCTCGTCCTGGCCGACAGCCTGTTCATTCGCGCGGGATCAGGTGCGAAGGTCCCGGTGCCGCCCGCCGCGCCCGCTGCGCCTCTGCCGCCGGAGGGTCCGGAAGCGTGCATCAAGGCAGGTACCTGGCTCGCAAGTGGAACGCGTCCAGAGGATTGGTTAGCCCGGCGGGAAACGGCGCGTGAGGTGAACCGTCAGGCCGGAGTGGTTATCGATACGGGTTCCATGCCCTTTGCTGTGTCTCCACCTACGCCTTATTATCCGGCGGAGGCCGTCGAAAAGATGTTGAGTGGAGCTTGCGATGTTCTGTTCGATCTCGGGACAGACGGAAAACCAAGGAACATGGTTGCGGCCTGTTCTAATCCGGTTTTTGCGGATTCTGCGGCTGAACTGAAAGACGCAAGATTTGCACCCATCAATGGTCCGGACGGCAAGCCCGCCGAAGTGAAGGGGCTGACCTATCCTCTCGAATACTGCATCGAAGGATGAGGGTATCAGCCCTGTTTCTGGCGGCGCTGCTGACCGGCTGCGCCGCCATTCCTTCTGGCACCAGGCACACTGTCGTACGCGAGCAGAGCTTGCGGCTTCAGGCGGGCGGGGAGGCGACGCTGCGGGTGGATTGTCCGCCCGGGCAGCTCGGCGTCTCGGCGCGTCAGACAACCGGTGGTGCGTTCACCGTCACCGAAAGCCGCGCGGCCGAGCCCGGCGTCTGGTGGGTCACCTTCGTCAACCCTCTGGATACACCGTATAAGGAAGATGTGTCGATCCGTCTGACCTGCCGGTGATGGCGTAGAATAAAAGCTGGACGCAGGCGTGGTTATACAGTAACATACCCTTATAAATAGAAGGCGGAGGCAATCGGGGCGTGAGGGTATTTCAGGCAATTACAGTCGCGGCCTTTTTGGCGGCAGGTGCGCAGGCGGAGGAGGCAACGTTCAAGCCTGCCGCTTGCGAGGAAGGGCAGGCCGTCGCCTTCGAAGACCTTGCTGCCGCTTACTCAGCTATCTTGTTCGGGGAATATCACGGTACGACAGAAATGCCCGAAGCGTTCGGCAATGCAGTGGCGCAGGCTGCCGGCAACGGGCGTCGTATTGTCGTGGCACTGGAATATCCGCCGGACTGGCAGGACGATCTCGATTCCGTCATGGCTGCGCCGGATGAAGTCGCGGCCATGGATGCGTTCGCCATGCACCATACGGGCGACGGACGAACGTCAGATGCCATGCGGAACATGCTGTTGCAGCTGAGGGCGCTGAAACTGGCGGGGGCAGATATTCACGTCATCGCGGCAGATAAGCGGCGTGAACGGACGGTTGAGGAGGCAGAGCAGGCCGCTGCACTCGACTTGCCAGACATGGTCGACCGGACGTTGGGGCAGCGGGATATTGACCTGGCCCTGCACTCCAAAGCGGCGTGCGAAGCAATCGGTTGTGACCTGATCTTGCTCTATGCTGGCAACATGCACACGCGTCTGTCGATCACGGAAAGCGGCTGGTTCGACGAAGCCGGAAACAAGACGCCTTTCTGGACGGCCCCTGCCGGCTATGTGCTGGCGCAATTCATGCCGGCTGCGTCGGTCTACCTGTTTCACAGGGGTGGCTACGGCATGAGTCAGTCAACTGAGGGCATGTATGGCATGCGCAAATTGACGCCGAGCGCGCCGGAATTCGTGGCGGAAGATGAGGTCTATTATTGCACCGGGGGTGACCCGATGTTCAGTCATGCGCTCAGTGTCGGGAAGGTTACCCCGTCAATGGGGAATTAGGTCCAGCCCTAGCGGTCGAAGAGTTTCGAGACGCTTTCCTCGTTGGCGATGCGGCGGATGGCTTCGCCGAGGAGAGGGGCGATCGGCAGGATGCGGATGGATTTGGACTTCTTCGCGGCCTCGGACGGGGCAATCGTGTCGGTCATGACCAGTTCGTCCAGAACCGATTTCTCGATCCGCTCAACGGCTTTGCCCGACAGAACGCCGTGGCTGACATAGGCGGAGACGGACTTGGCGCCGGCTTCTTTCAGCGCCGCAGCGGCGTTCGCCAGCGTGCCACCGGAATCGCACATGTCGTCCAGCATGATGCAGCGCTTGCCGGAGACATCGCCGATAATGTTCATCACTTCCGACTTGCCGGCTTCCGGACGGCGCTTGTCGACGATGGCGAGATCTGCATCGTCGAGCCGCTTGGCGAGCGAACGGGCGCGCACCACACCGCCGACATCTGGCGAGACGACCACGATCTTGTCCTTGCCGAAGCGTTCCTTGATGTCGTCCACCATGACCGGGCTGCCGAAGAGATTGTCGGTCGGGATGTCGAAGAAGCCCTGAATCTGGCCGGCGTGCAGGTCCACGGTCAGCACGCGGTCGGCGCCCGCGGTGGAGATGAGGTTGGCGACGAGCTTGGCCGAGATCGGCGTGCGGCCGTCGGTTTTGCGGTCCTGGCGGGCATAACCGAAATAGGGGATCACGGCGGTGATGCGGCGGGCCGAGGCGCGGCGCAGCGCGTCCATCATGATCAGCAGCTGCATCAGATTGTCGTTGGCCGGGAAGGAGGTCGACTGGATAACGAAGACATCCTCGCCGCGGACGTTCTCATCGATGCGGACGAAGATTTCCTGGTCCGCGAAGGATTTGACCTCTGATCGGGTCAGTCGCATGTCGAGATAGTCGGCAATGGCTTCAGCGAGCGGGCGGTTTGCGTTGCAAGCGAGAAGTTTCATGTCGGCTTTGACCCTGTTGCCCCTGATGGCGAAGCTTTTGTAACAGGCGGGCCCGAGTCGCAACCGGACTCTCACACTCAATGCAAATTTTTACGGGCGCAGCACGATGACTGAGGCATTTCGGCCATAGTCCGGTTCGCCGCGATGATTGCGCCGGCGATTGGAGAAATAGCCGTCTTCCAGCGCGCATGTGTCGAGCCCGAGATCGGAGACATGGCCGATGTCCATGGCGGCGAGGCTGGCGCGGCAATATCCGGGCAGGTCGAAATGGAAGCGGTCTGACCGTCCGGGTTTGAACAGATGTTCGCTGGCGGGGGAGGCTTCGAGGAACGTGTCCCGGAATTCCGGCCCGACTTCATAGCTCGCCTGCGCAATGGTTGGCCCGATGGCGGCGCGGATGCGACCAGGTTTTGCGCCAAGTTCCGTCATTGAGGCAATCGTTGCCTCCAGTACGCCGCCGAGCGCGCCTTTCCATCCGGCATGCGCCGCGCCGATCACGCCGGCTTCGGCGTCAGCGAAGAGCACCGGCGTGCAGTCTGCCGTCAGGATGCAGAGGCCGAGCCCGGCCACATCGGTCACCATCGCGTCGGCTTGCGGGCGCTCGTCGCTCCAGGCCTCGGTCACGTGCACGACCTCAGCGGAGTGGATCTGGTGGCAGGAGAGCAGGGCGTCTGCGCCGAGTGCCTGACGGATCCGCTCGCGGTTCTGGATGACGGCGGCGGGATCGTCGTCCGAGCCGCGCCCGGCATTCAGGCTGGCATAGAGTCCGGTGGAGACACCGCCCGCGCGGCCAAAAAAGCCGTGGTCGATGCCTTTCAGTCCGGAAAGGCCAGGCGCAATCTCGCGGGGGGGTGACGCAGCTTCCATGTAGAATGGCGTGCTGCGCCCCGTCCGGGATGTCAAGTTAACGGGCCGAAGGCTGGCCTATTGGTGATAGGCGCTTTCCCCATGCGTCGCCGAATCGAGGCCCGCTTCCTCGTCTTCCGGAGACACGCGAAGCGGCATGACGAGGCGGATGGCGTAGAGCAGGCCAGCCGTCACGACGGCAGACAGGACGCCAACCACAAGCACGCCGAGTAACTGCACGCCGAATTGCGCCATTATCGGTTTCTGCAAACCGGGGGCGAGGGGCCCGAGCGCGGCAAGGAAGGGCAGCATCAGGCTGCCCAGAATGCCGCCCACGCCATGCACGGCGAACACGTCCAGGCTGTCATCGATCTGCAGACGCTGGCGGATCAGGCCGACCGCGCCATAACAGATGAAGGCGCTGGCCGTGCCGATGATCAGCGCGCCGACAGGGCCGACGGAGCCGGCGGCGGGTGTGATCGTCGCGAGGCCCGCGACCATGCCTGTCGCGACACCGACCAGCGTGGGCTTGCCGAAACTCGCCCATTCGATGCCCATCCAGACCAGCGCGGCGGTGGCGGCGGACGTGTGCGTCACCAGCATGGCGCGGGCCGCATCCGCGTTGGCGCCGAGGGCGGAGCCTGCATTGAAGCCGAACCAGCCGACCCAGAGCATGGCGGCGCCGAGCATGACAAAGCCGGGACTGTGCGGTGGGCGCATGTCGCGCGGGAAGTGCGCCCGCTTGCCGAGGATGAGCGCAAAGGCCAGCGCCGAGACGCCAGCCGTCGTGTGCACCACGATGCCGCCGGCAAAATCGACTACGCCCATTTGCGCCAGCCAGCCGCCGCCCCAGACCCAATGCGCGACCGGCGCGTAGCAGAGCACCAGCCAGGCGGCGCAGAAGATCAGCATGGCGCCGAAATTCACCCGCTCCGCAAAGGCCCCGACGATCAGGGCCGGGGTAATGATGGCGAACGTCATCTGGAACATCAGGAACAGCGGCTCGGGAATGGACTGGCCGGCGAGCGGCGCGCCGGTCATCCCGGCGCCGAAGGATTTCGCGAAGCCGCCGATCACGCCGCTGGTTCCCGGCCCGAAAGCGATGGAATAGCCGCAAGCCAGCCAGACAAGGCTCATCAGCGCGGCAATCGCCATGCAATGCATGAACACGGACAAGAGGTTTTTCGCCTGCACAAGGCCGCCATAAAAGAGGGCGAGCCCCGGCAGCGTCATGAACAGGACCAGCGCCGTGGCGGTCAGAATCCAGGCTGAGTCACCCGTATCGGCGAAGGCGGGCGCAGCCGATGCCACGCACAGCGTCATGAGCACGCCGAAGCGTGCCGCAATTGTCTTGAACCCCAACGTAAGCTCCCTGAGTCAGTTCACGCGCGTGAACTTGCCCTCCACTCGCGTTGTTTTGTTTGCGGGGAAACAGGCTGAGAGTGCGCCGGATGGCCAAGCGCTTTGCGGTCGGCAGGATTAACAGAGTCTAGTTTTGCTCGTTAATTAGGCGCGCCGGGACGGGTAATGAACAAATATCGATCACTTTTGGGGGTGTCACGACAAAGGCGCTGATCGATCCATAATCGCGTTTGCTCTCTTTCAAGGCGTCCCATGCCGGGCTTGGCGTCGCCATCACTTCATAGGCGGGCCGGTCTGCTTCCGGCAGGTCGGCGGCGACTTTCGCCGAGACGATCCTGTTGGGATCAAGTTTCGAGCGGCGATACTGATTGATCTGGTAGGCCAGCGGCGCGTCCTCCCCGAACAGGGCCTCGGTTTCTTCCTCGGTCGAGGGCTCGACGCGGGCGAGGCGATTGACGACGTCCAGGCCGCCGATGACGCGGCCGAACACGGTATAGTTGCGGTCAAGATAGCGGCGCGGCGTGAGGGGTATGTAAAACTCGGCAACGGCAGTGTCCGGGGCTTCGTCCCGCGCCATGCCGACCGTACCGGGGCAGTTCAGCAGCCATTCGTGGTCACCGTCACGCCCCACGGCAAAGCCCTTGCGGGAGCCGACTTCCGGAGCGAACAGGTCGCCATTGCCGAGTGGGTCGAAGCCGTCCGGGCTGATCGCGCGTTCAGCTTCCAGTGGTACAAGGGGCATGCCTTTGAGGCTCTGGTCGAACTCCTTGCCGGCCTGGGCGACATGGTTCTCGATCACCCGGTAGAAGAACTCCCCATCGAAATAGCCGCTGCGGACCGCGTCGCGCAGGGCGGCCGCATTGGCCGGGGCGGCTTCAGGGAAGAGTTCCAGCGCGATCACGCCTTGCGCCTCGCCCATGTCGAACAGGAGGAGATTTTCCGGGTCGACCGGGCGCCAGGACGCGGCTTCCGGGGCCGGTGTCTCAGCCGCGGCGCTGTGGCAGGCGGCAATCAGGGCGAGGGCGGGGATCAGACGTTTCAGCATGGCGCCAGTGTTGGCGGCGAAGCGCCTTGGTGACAAGCGGGGCCGGCTAAAATGACCCGATAGTTGAAAGCCCGGAAACGGGGGATAAAGTCAGGTGCATGATCCGCGCTGATATTCCCCGTTCGCCTGTTCCTGACGTCCCTATCATGGGCGGGTGCCATTGCGGCGCTGTCCGCTATGCGATCCGGGCCCGCCCCAAAGCGGTCAATGCCTGCCATTGCGATGATTGCAAGCGCCTCTCGGGAGTAACATTCGGGCTCTACCTGCATGTGCCGAAAGACGGATTGGAGATTGCCTCCGGCGCGTTCGACGTCTTCCGCCGCAAGGGCGGGAGTGGCCACATGATCCCGATCGAGCGCTGCAAGGATTGCGGCACGCGGATGTGGCACCTGCCGGAGGCGGCGCCGGATCTCGTCATCCTCTGCGCCGGCACGCTCGACGATCCGTCCTGGGCCGTGCCCACGTCTCACATCTTCGTCGAGGAAGCCGCGCCGGATGCCGTGGCCGCGACCGACGCGCTCGTGATCGAAGCCTTCAACTCAACCCGTCAGGCCCTGTGGGACCATTTCGACGCAATCTATTCCACCTGATCGGTATAGGCGCCTTGCTCGAAGGCTTCAGCCAGTTTGAAGCGCTGGATCTTGCCGGAGCCGGTGAGCGGCCAGTCATCGACCCAGATCCAGTAGGCGGGCGTCTTCTGCGGTGAAAGGCGTTCACGGATAAAGGACTTCAGTTCGGTATCGCTCGGATGCGGCTTTGAATTGCCGCGCATGAAGCAGGCGACCTGCTCGCCCCATTTATCATCCGGGATGCCGACAATGGCGATTTCCGAGATCGCGTCATGTTCCAGAAGGGCATTCTCGATTTCGGCGGGGAAGAGATTTTCGCCGCCGCGGATGATCATTTCCTTCACCCGGCCGGTAATCTTCACATAGCCGCGCGGGTCCATCCGGCCGAGATCGCCAGTGTGAAGCCAGCCATCGGAATCGATGGTGGCGGCGGTCGCCTCCGGATTGTCATTATAGCCGATCATGACCGAATAGGCGCGGGCGCAGATCTCGCCCTGTTCACCGATGGGCATCACCTCGTTCGTTGCCGGATCGAGAATGGCAATCTCCGTATGCGGCACAGGCTGGCCGATGGTCTGGGTCAGGTCGACCTCATCATCTTCATACCAGGCCTGGGTGAGGACGGGGCAGGTCTCGGTCTGGCCATAGACGATCTGGATCGGGGCGCCGAACACCTTGCGCGCCTTGCGGCACAGTTCCGGCGGCACCATCGATCCGCCGGACATGATGCGCCGTGTGGACGAGACATCGCGGCCGGACTTTTCGATCTCCTCGATCAGGGCGACCAGCATGGTCGGCACGCCCAGGATGAAATACGTCCGCTCTCGCTCCATCACTTTGGCAATCATGACCGGATCGAACACAGGCGCCAGAAGCATCGTGGCGCCGACGGCGAGACCGCCCATGACGAGAACGGCGCAGCCCGTCGTATGAAACAGCGGCATGTTGTGGACGAACGTATCGCCCTTGTTCACCCCGGCGCGTTTCATGCTTTCAAGCCCGTTCAGGACGAGGCCATTATGGCGGAGCAGGGCCCCTTTGGGAAAGCCGGTCGTGCCGGATGTGTACTGGATCTGCGCCGCATCGAGCGGGCCCGGATTGCGCAGCTCACCCTCCGCTTCGCCATGGAATAGGGCAGCATGATCCGTCAGCAGGATGCGGTGCCGGATGGCCGGGATCTCATTGCAGACCTCATCGGCGATGGCCTGCATTGGATTGCCCCGGAAGTCGGCGACATAATAGATCGCCTCGGAGCGGGATTGTTCGAGCACGTATTTCAGTTCGCGCTTCTGGTAGGCCGGGTTGACCGTGACCAGGATCACGCCAGCCAGGCCGCAGGCGAGTTCCAGCAGGATCCATTCCGGGACATTGTTGGCATAGACGGCGACACGCGCGCCTTCTGCGTGGCGGCTGGCCAGCGCGCGGGCGAGGCGTTCGGCATCGAACAGGAGCTCGGCATAAGACCAGCTGCGCAGGATGGCGCCGTCATAGTCCAGCGCTTTCAGGGCAGGCTGGGAAGGGTGACGCGCCACCGAGGCGCGCAGCATGTCGCCAATGCTTTGCGGGGCTGGCTCCGGTCCGCCATGGGCAGGGAAATAGGATTGCGTCAGCGAAACCTGGTACATGCGTGCCTCCCAACACGTTGTTGTGCCGGGAGGCTACAGGGAAAATTTCTCGTCCGCTATGGGGGCGCGGCGGACGGGCGCAGCGGTTCTATCAGTAGGCGTAATGTCCCCGGCGGCTGAGATACCCGGCCATGCGGGCGCGCTTGTTGTCGAGGTCGTCTTCGATGATCGAGGGGATCAGGAAGAAGTCCAGGAACCACCAGACGAACCCGATCAGGATGAAATAGGAAAGGATCTGCAGGATCGCGCTGATCGGCTTGCCGAGATAGAACCGGTGCGCCGAGACGAAGCCGAGGAAAAACCAAAGCAGATAGGCCGCGCCAGCGCTCTTGCGCTCATTGGCGACACGTTGCTCGATCAGGATCATGTCATCGGTGGTCAGGCTCATGGCCGTTTCTCCTTCATATCGAATAACAATATATGTTATCTATGAGAGGATTCCAAGGGCAGTCCGTAAAAACATGAGTGATTGAGCAGACAGGGGCGACCTGCTAAGCGCCGCGCCATGTATCAGATATCGGCAAGAGGCGCGCGGGCGCCGGTGGAAGCAGCATGGGACGCCCTGGCATGGGCCGACCCCTCACCTGCAGGCGCAGTGGACTGCAAGGAAGACGGGCGCGGCATCTGGCGGCTCGACGCTTTCGCGGAGACGCAGGAAGACGCAGACGCCTGTGTGGCGACCATCCTGGAGACCAGTCCGGAGCTGTCGCCGCGTGTTGAGGAAGTCATCGAGCGCGACTGGGTGACCATGTCGCTGGAAGGCCTGCCGCCTGTGTCCGCCGGGCCGTTCTTCGTGGCCGGCAGCCATGCGCTGGCCAAGATGGCGCCGGGCCGCATCGCCGTGCTGATCGAGGCCGGACCGGCTTTCGGCACGGGCCATCACGGCACGACACTCGGCTGCCTGATCGCACTGGACGAAGTCCGCCGCCGCCGCGCCATCGGCCGGGTGCTGGACCTTGGCACGGGCTCTGGCGTGCTGGCGATTGCCGCGCTGAAGGCTGGCGCCACGATGGCGCTCGGCACCGATATCGACTTCGACAGCGTGGTCGTGGCGAACGAGAATGCCAAGAAAAACAATGTCTCCCGCTTCCGGGCCATGCACATAACTGGCGCGAACGCCCCGCGCATCCGCCGCGCTGCGCCCTATGACACGGTGTTCGCGAACATCCTGATGCGCCCGCTGATCGGTCTCTCGCCGGAGATCGCAACCCTGACCGCCCCCGGCGGCACGGTGATCCTGTCGGGTCTGCTGCACCATCAGGCCGGACAGGTCCGTCAGGCCTTCGAAGGCCACGGCCTCCTGTTCCAGCGCCGCATCCGCAAGGACGGCTGGTCAACCCTGGTCATGAAGCAGCCGGGCTGATCTTCAGGCGTGCGCGTTGCGGCGGGCCCAGCGGTGCCTGCGCTGCTCCAACAGGTGAAGGCGCTTCGGCTGGGAATCGTCCGCTTTTGCTGCTTCGGATGCGGTCACAATGCGCTCAGGCTTGCTGTCGCGGCGCCTGCCTTTGTCGCGTGGGGAATTCGGATCGCTTTTCATTGTCTGGCTCCATGTTGAAGCCGGACGTTTCGTGCGCCGTACATAGCACCAGTATGAACCTCTCCACGCTTGCCGTCCATCACGTCCCGATTGAAACAAAAAAGCCCGCCGCTAGTCTGCGCAATCGATGTCTGTGTTTTCCCAGTCCCCGGCGGCGATCCATTGATCAACGAGGTCGGCAAAGCTGAAAGCCGACGCTGCGGTTAGCCTGCCGCCCTCGGGCAAATCCATGGTCACCATGGAGGTCAGGCGCGGGCCGCGTTCGCTCATCTGCGCGTTAGATTGGAACGCCAGCATGCTGCCGTCGGCATAGTCGCGGCTTTCCTTGATCTCGAAAGTGTCGCCACTGATGCGGGTTATCTGCAGCCGGGCAGGGCCCGATGACGTGAACGCAGTTGCATCTATCGCCGTCCAAGACGTTTGACCCATGGTGACGTTGATCGTCATCCCGTCATGCGAGCAGCCATAGACATTCAAAGTGACGAGGTCGCCCGGCGCCGGAGCATCCGGTCCGCCCGCACTCGCCCCGAGGCTTGCAGCCAGCCCCAAACAGACCCATCCGGCCAGTTTTGTTCGGACCACCATTCGTGCTCCTCCCGCGGTCTGGAACACCGCCGCTGCCGAAACGCGTAGCGTGTTTCCCCTCAAGATGGGTATCCGGACGCGGCGCGATTGTCGAGTGGCTCCTAAACAAAAAAAGCCCGCCGCTTCCCGGGGGAAGGGCGGGCAATCTTGATTGGCCGCGAGGGCCTGGGACGCGATCAGGCGTGTGCGGCGCGGCGGGCCCAGCGGGCGTTGCGGCGGGCGACGATGTGCGGACGATCGACCGGCATCTGCACGGCTTCGCCGGCAAGAATGGCGCGGGTGACGTCGCTCACTTTGCGTGGGCGCTCCAGCACGGTCGTCGAGGCAGAGTCGGGCTCCGTCGTCGGGATTTTGGCGTTCATGGCATTTTCCTTTTGTGCATCGCACAATATATTCCTGTGTGCGCGGTATATGGGGGTTCGGGTATCGCAAATAAGACGGGGAAATACTTAGTTTCCCCGCAGAAATGCATAGCTCAAATGCGCTTTCCTTAGGTCCGGTGCGGCGTTAAGAGTCCGGGATGAGACAGACTTTTGATATCAAGGGCGGCCCGCAAGACGGGCGCGCGCACCTTCCGCTGCTCCGCAAAGAGCTGACTGCCATGGGTCTCGACGGCTTTTACGTGCCGCACGATGACGAATACCAGAACGAATACCTGCCGGACGCGAACGAGCGCCTGGCCTGGGTGTCGGGCTTTACCGGCTCGTTCGGCAACGCGTTCGTGTTCACCGACAAGGCCGTGATCTTCGCCGACGGGCGCTACACGCTGCAGGCCGCCGACCAGACGGCGCCCGAGCTGTGGGAGCGTCAGGGCATTCCGAGCCCCGGCGCGTTTGGCTGGCTGGCCAAGCAGAAACTGTCCGGCAAAACGGTCGGCTACGATCCGCGCCTGATCAGCCCCAATGAAGTGACCGAGCTGAAGGCAGCCGCTGCCAAATCCGGCGCGACCCTGGTCGCGGTGGAACAGAACCCGATCGACAAGGCCTGGGAAGGACGCCCACCGCAGCCGACAGCTCCGGTCGATCCGTACAATGTGAAATATGCCGGCAAGGCGCATGACGAGAAGCGCGCCGAAATCGGCGAAGCGCTGGCAGAGGCAGGCGTCGATGCCGCCGTGCTGACCTCGCCGGCCTCGATTGCCTGGGCGTTCAACATTCGCGGCGGAGACGTGTTCTGCACGCCGCTGCCGCTCGGCCGGGCCATCCTGTTCAAGGACGGCACCGCAGACCTGTTCCTGGATGAGGTGAAAGTCTCTCCGAAGCTGCGCAAGCACCTCGGCAATACGGTCACGCTGCGTCCGCTCTCCGAAGTGGAGCAGGGGCTTGGCGAACTGGCTGGCAAGACAGTCAGCCTCGATCCGGACGTTGCCTCGTCCTGGTTCTTTGACACGGTTGAAGCCGCAGGCGGCAAGGTCGTTCGCCAGCGCGACCCGGTCGCCCTGCCGCGCGCTTGCAAGAACGAAGCGGAAATCAAAGGTACGACCGCCGCGCACATCCGTGACGGCGTCGCGCTGACGCGCTTTCTGCACTGGCTCGATACCGAAGCCCAGAGCGGGGACAAGACCGAGATTGACGCGACGATCAAACTCGAATCCCTGCGCGATGACGTTGACGGCCTGAAAGACCTGTCTTTCCCGTCCATCTCCGGCGCGGTGGAGCATGGCGCGCTGCCCCACTACCGCGTGTCGGAAGCTTCTGACCGCAAGCTCGTGCGGGGCTCGCTGTTCCTGATCGACTCGGGCGGTCAGTATCCGGACGGCACGACAGACGTCACCCGCACCGTGCCAATCGGTGAGCCAACCGACCAGATGCGTCGCCACTATACGCTGGTGCTGAAGGGCCATATCGCGCTCGCCACCGTGCGCTTCCCGCCGGGCACGACCGGCACGCATCTCGACATTCTGGCGCGTCACGCCCTGTGGCAGGCCGGGCTCGACTACCAGCATGGCACGGGCCATGGCGTCGGCGTGTATCTCGGCGTGCATGAAGGCCCGCACCGGATTGCGAAGCCGTGGAACGCTGTGCCGCTGGCGTCGGGCATGATCGTATCGAACGAGCCCGGCTATTACCGCGAAGGCGAATACGGCATCCGCATCGAGAACCTGCAATATGTTACGCCCGCTGCGCCCATCGAAGGCGGTGAGATTGACATGCTGGGCTTCGAATGCCTGACCATGGCCCCGCTCGCGCGGGACCTGATCGACGTGAAACTGCTGTCGAAGGACGAGCGCAAGTACGTCAACGACTATCACAGAAGTGTCTGGAAGGCGTTGAACCGCAAGCTCCCGGACGATGTGAAAGCCTGGCTGAAAGCGGCAACGGCGCGGATCTAAGGATCTAGACCTCTGAATATATGACGACCTTCAGGCCCGGATTTTCCGTGGCCTGAAGGGCGACATATTCGAACTTCGCCTTTCCCCCTTTGGGCAGGTAGAGCGTCTTGCGGCCAGCGCCGCCTGTCTTGATGTCGTGCAGGCCCCACCACTTCGCGAAGGCCGCGCTGCCAGCCTGTAGCCGCCCGGCGAGACGCACAAAACGCGGGTCTGAGGCATTGACGTCATAGACCGGGCGGAACTCTGCCAGCATGCGTTTTGCTTCCGCGTCCCAGCCCGTGCCGAACAGCTTGCGCGTGGCAGGACGCAGGAACATGCCCGCATAGACGTTGCGGTCCTCGCCGGACACGTCAGTGAATCCGAACAGGCTGTCTGCTGCCGTATTCCAGTGCAGCACATCGCCCAGCCGGTTGGTAACATAAGCCGGGGTCGGCAGCCGGTCGATCATGCGGCGGACGGAGGCAGGCACCGTATTGTCGCCTTCGCTTTGAGCCGGGGCGATGCCCGTGAGTGCATAAAGATGGACCGTTTCCACCGCGTCGAGCCGCAAAGCGCCGGCAATGGCGTCCACGGTCTGGCGCGACGGGCTGACGGGGCGGCCCTGTTCCAGTCTGATGTACCAGTCGACGCTGATATCCGCGCGTTCGGCCACTTCGTCCCGCCGCAGGCCCGGTGTGCGTCTGCGTCCACCTGCCGGAAAGCCGAGCGCTTCCGGCTTGATGGCTTCGCGCCGCGACCGGAGAAAGCGCCCGAGTTCGCTTTGAGGCGGACGCGTCAGGGTTTTGCTGGAGGCGGGCATGGCGGTGTTCCGTTGGGTGGGCCAGAAATATCCTGGGATTATCCTGGTCCTGTTTGAGCGTGAAAACATACCCTAAGCCTGTCTGATGATCCGTCAACGATGGATCTGGAAAAGAAGGGAACACGCAATGCCATTGATTCAGGTCTGGATGCGGAAGGGCAAGCCGTCCGCCTACAAAGCCGCCATTTCGGAAAGCATCCATCAGGCAATGATGTCTGTGATGAAGCTGCCGGGAGATGATTATTTCCAGGTGACGCATGAACTGGAGGAAGAGAACTACATCTTTGATCCGAACTATTTCGGCATGCCGCGCAGTCCGGATTTCCTGATGATCCGCCTCTCCTTCAATGCCCGGCCCGCCGCAATGAAGCAGGCCCTGTTCGAGGCGATCGCTGACAATCTTGTTGCATCACCGGGGCTGCGCCGGGAGGATCTCGGCATGAGCATCGTCGAGACGACGTTCGAGAACTGGTGGGCGCACGGGCGCCGCGTCGACAATGACACCGGCACGGATTCGCGGATCGGGAAAGCCTAGGTCAGCCCCAGCGCCTTGATGGCATCGCGCACGCCGTCCGTGCGTGCGCGCATGTCCTCGCCGATATGGGCGTGGGTCGGAATATAGAACAGGCCGAGGTCGAGCCCCTTGAGTGCGATCTCGGCGCATTCTTCCGGCATGATGACGTTCATATCCGGCGGCAGGTCTTTCGGGTCCGGCACGCTGCGCGCGATCAGCGGCGTGTAGACACCGCCCGGCATCAGCACGTGCAGGTCTATCAACTCGCCGCCGAGTTCTTCCTTCAGCCATTCGGCCAGGATCAGCACGCCGTGCTTGGTCACGCCATAAGCACCGAGTCGACTGCGCGTCACCGCAGAGGGCAGGCTGAGCGAGTTCTCAGATCCGGTGATCACCAGTCGTCCGCGCTGGCCCGCCTGTTCCAGAACTTCGCCATAGGCCTGCGCGATGCGGAACGGGGCGAACAGGTTGATCTCAAACAGTTTCATTGTGTCAGCGCCGAAGTCTTCCTGCATCACGCGTTTGCGCCGCCCGATGCCGGCATTGGAGCAGACAAGGTCCAGCCGGCCTTTCATAGTGAAGACATCTTTCACCAGGCGCACCTGCGCGTCCGGATATGACAGGTCGCAGCCGATGGCGACGCCCGGACGGGGCAGGCGGGCAGCAACCTCTGCGGCGAGGTCTTGCTGTACATCCGCGATCACCACATCAGCCCCGCGCGCACTGAGCGCCATGGCCAGCGCTTCGCCGATGCCAGACGCCCCGCCTGTGACCAGTGCCACCTTGTCATTATAGTCGATCATCTGGTGTCCTCCCGATTTTTGCCTTGATCGGCAGGCTATACTGAAAGCCTGCCGGGGTAGAGGCACCCCCTGAAGATTCCATTTGTTCTGTTTTTGTTCTCATGATAAAGAGGCGCTCGTAGAGTAGGGAGAGCGCCCCATGATACTTGCCTTGTCTATTCGTGACTTTGTTCTGATTGACCGCCTCGACATCGAGCCGGGCGCGGGCTTTACCGCGCTGACGGGCGAGACCGGGGCGGGCAAATCCATCATTCTCGACGCCTTGTCGCTGACGCTTGGCGCGCCAGCGGATCGGGCCATGATCCGCGCCGGGGCAGAGCAGGCGAGCGTTGCCGCCGAATTCGCTGTCGCGTCCCGCCATCCGGTCTGGAACGTACTGGCCGAACATGGCTTTGAGGCCACTCCGGATGAGACGCTGACGCTGAAACGCGTTGTGCGTGCCTCCGGTCCGGCCCGCGCCTTTATCAATGACCAGCCCGTCAGCGCGGCCCTTCTGGCAGAGGCGGGCGAGACGCTGGTGGAGATCCATGGCCAGCACGCCGCCTCCAGCCTGCTGAGGCCGTCCTCGCACCGCAAGCTGCTGGACTTGTTTGCTGGCAACGAAAGCCTGCTGGCGGCCTGCGCCGCCACTCATGCCACGCGGATCGAGGCGCGGGAGACGCGCGAAAAGCTGGAAGCCGAGACGGAAGAGGCAAGGCGCACACGCGAATGGCTGGCCAGCGTGGTCGATGAACTCGACGCGCTCGCGCCGCAAGCGGGGGAGGCGGAGAGCCTCACCGAAACCCGCACGCGGCTGATGCAGTCCGAACGTGTCAGCGAGGCGGTTGCCGAAGCCGAAGAGGCGATCGCGGATGCCGATATTGAGTCCGCCCTGTCGAAAGCCGCCCGTGCAGCGGAGCGGATCTGCCGACTGCCGGGCTTTGACGGCGCCGATCATCCACTGGCCCATGCGGCCCGGTCGGCGGCGGATGCGCTGGAGCGGGCCCTGATCGAGACGGGCGAGGCGGAAGCGGCGATTGCCGTGCTTGAAAGCCTGATCGAACATGACACGACGGCGCTCGAAGCCTCCGAAGCGCGCCTGTTTGCCCTGCGTGCCGTGGCGAGGAAACACTCGGTCGAGGCTGACCTGTTGCCGGACGTGGCCGAAACGCTGCGGGCGCGCCTGAATCTTGTCGAGGCGGGCGAGGATGCCCTGATCCGTGCCCGGAAAGCCGAGCATGTCGCCAATGCCGCCTGGCACGCGGCGGCGGACAAGCTGACGGCGACCCGCATGGCGGCGGCCACCCAGCTGGAAAAGGCGATTGCGAAGGAACTCGCGCCGCTGAAACTCGGCCGGGCGGTGATCCGCGTCTCTGTTTCTCCGCTGGGGGAGGAGGGCGGACCGAACGGCGCTGATCATGTCGAGTTTGATGCCGAGACCAATCCCGGCGCGGGCTTCGGGCCTTTGCGCAAGATTGCCTCCGGCGGCGAGCTCGCGCGGGTCTCGCTGGCGCTGAAATGTGCGCTGGCAGAAGCGGGCAGTGCCGGCACGCTGATCTTCGATGAGGCCGACCAGGGCGTTGGCGGCGCGGTGGCAGCGGCCATTGGCGAACGCCTTATCCGGCTTGGCAAGACGCGGCAGGTCTTCGCCGTCACGCACTCGCCCCAAGTGGCCGCAGCGGCCAGGTCGCAATGGCTTGTGGAGAAAGGCAGAGGCAAGTCTGGCGGCACACGTCTGCGCGGGCTAGATGAGTCGGACAGGCAGGAAGAGATTGCCCGCATGCTGTCCGGCGCCGAAATCACCGAAGAGGCGCGGGCAGCGGCCGGGAGGCTGTTGGAGGATGCATGAGCGAGGCGACCCCGGTCGAGAAACTGACGCCCGAAGAGGCTGCGGTTGAACTTGAACGCCTGGCTGGCCTGATTGCCGAGGCGGACGCGGCCTATTATCAGGACGACGCGCCGCTGATGACGGACGCCGAATACGATGCTGCGCGCCTGCGCAATGCGGCCATCGAGGCCCGCTTCCCGCACCTGAAGCGCGAGGACAGCCCCTCCGAACGGGTCGGCGCCGCCGCGCATGACGGCTTCGCCAAGGCCGCCCATGCCGCGCCGATGCTGTCGCTCGACAACGCGTTCAGCGATGAAGACGTCAGTGACTTTGTGGACCGTATCCGCCGCTTCCTCGGCCTTGGCGCAGACGCACCTGTCGCCATCACGGCCGAGCCCAAGATTGATGGCCTGTCGCTGAGCCTGACCTATGAAAAGAGCAAGCTGAAGCGCGCGGCGACGCGCGGCAATGGCGAAGTGGGCGAAGACGTCACGGACAATGCCCGCACGCTGAAGGACATTCCGAAGACGCTTTCCGGCAAGGGCTGGCCGGACATGATCGAGATCCGGGGTGAGGTCTATATGACCAAGCAGGATTTTGCCGAACTGAACGCGCGCGAAGCAGAGGCGGGGCGGAAAATCTTCGCCAATCCGCGCAACGCCGCCGCCGGCAGCCTTCGCCAGCTGAACGTGGACATCACGAAATCCCGTCCTCTTCGTTTTTTCGCCTATGCCTGGGCGGCTGAGAGTGCGCCGTTCGCTGACACCCAGCACGAAGCCGTGCAAGCCTTCAAGGATTGGGGCTTCTCCACCAATCCCCTGATGATCCGTTCAGAAACGGTTGAGGGCCTTCTGGAGACGTACCGTGATGTCGAGAGACAGCGTGCAGGTCTGCCCTATGATATTGACGGGGTCGTCTACAAGGTTGACCGGCTCGACTGGCAGCAGCGTCTTGGCTTTGTCAGCCGGGCGCCGCGCTGGGCGATTGCGCACAAATTCCCCGCCGAGAAAGCGACGACGAGACTGGAAGGGATCGATATTCAGGTCGGCCGAACGGGCTCTCTGACGCCGGTGGCGCGGCTGCAGCCGGTGACGGTCGGCGGCGTGGTGGTCTCCAATGCCACGCTGCACAATGAAGACGAAATTGCCCGCCTTGGTGTGAAGCCCGGCGATATTGTCGAGATCCAGCGTGCCGGAGATGTGATCCCGCAAGTCCTCCGTGTTGTGACGGATGGCGGCGGCGCACCGTGGGTGATGCCTCACCAGTGTCCGGTCTGCGGCTCTGATGCCGTGCGCGAAGTGGATGCCAAGGGCGAGGAAGACGTGCGCCGTCGCTGCACCGGCGGCCTTGTCTGCCCCGCCCAGGCGGTGGAGCGGCTGAAGCATTTCGTCTCCCGCAAGGCGCTCGACATTGACGGCCTTGGCGCAAAACAGATTCAGATGTTCCATGAGAAGGGCGTGCTGAAAGGCCCGCAGGATATCTTCCGCCTCGCTGCTGCCATCGAAGGCGCAGGCCTGCCGCCGCTGGAGGAATGGGAGGGCTTCGGTAAAGTCTCTGCGAAGAAACTGTTCGACGCGATTGATGCGCACCGAAGCGTGCCGTTTGCGCGCTTCCTCAACGGGCTCGGCATCCGGCATGTCGGGCAGACGACGTCTCAGCTGTTCGCGCGATCTTTCCTTAGCTGGCAGACATTCTGGGCGACAGTTGTGACGGCCGCCACAGAGGGGGAGGGCAGCGAGGCCTGGGAGGCGCTATCCGGTATTGACGGCATCGGCGCCACCGCCGTGAACGCGCTCTGCGATTTCGAGCGCGAGGCACACAATCGCGACATGCTCGCCGCCTTGCTCTCTGAGCTGACAATTGAGGACGAGGCGAAGGCCGCCTCCGACAGCCCGGTCGCCGGCAAGACCATTGTCTTCACCGGCACGCTGGAACGAATGACGCGCGACGAAGCCAAGGCACGGGCCAGTGCGCTCGGCGCAAAAGTGTCGGGGTCTGTGTCGGCCAAGACAGATCTGCTGGTCGCCGGGCCGGGCGCTGGCTCAAAGCTCAAGAAAGCTGCAGAGCTCGGCGTCCAGACGATGACTGAGGACGAGTGGTTCGACCTGATCGCCGGGGCGTAAGAGGCGGGGCGCGATGCCCCGTCGCGCTTACTTGCCGCCGGGGATGATTTTCTGCAGCAGGGTCCGCTTCGGCGCGGCCGTATCCAGCAGGATGCCTTCAGACGTCATCAGCTGGTAAGCCATGATGTACCAATCTGAGTCCGGATAGTTATAGCCAAGCGTCGCGGCGGCCTCTGTCGCCTGTGGGCGCAGGCCAAGCGTCAGATAGGCCTCGACCAGACGGTAGAGCGCTTCCTCGGAGTGGGACGTCGTGTCGTAGTCTTCCACCACCGTGCGGAACCGGTTGACTGCGGCCAGCGTCTGGTTGGAGCGCAGGTACCAGCGGCCAATTTCCATTTCCTTGCCTGCCAACTGGTCATTGACCATGTCGAGCTTCAATTGGGCATCGCGGGCATATTCGCTGGCCGGGAACCGGCGCAGCACATCCTGAAGCGCCGTCTTGGCCTGTTCGGTCATGCCCTGGTCACGGCCGACATCCACGATCTGTTCGAACTGGCTGATGGCGATCAGGTAATAGGCGTAGGCGGCCTCGTTGCCGCCGGGGTGCAGCGAAATATAGCGCTGAGCGGCGGAAATGGCCTCATCGTAATTGTGGCGCTGGTAATGGGCATAGGCCGTCATCACCATCGCCTTGCGGGCCCATTCGGAATAGGGGTGCTGGCGCTCGACCTCATTGAACAGCAGGATTGCTGTCTCATAATCACGCTGATCCAGCTCGGTTCCGGCCTGATTGTAGAGCTGTTCGACTGGGCGCTCGACATAGGCGATTTCGCGCTGGCGCTTTTCCTGGCTCTGGCACGCGGTCAGGGTGACGGCCGCGGCGATCAGGGCGAGGGCGAGGGGCTTGGCAGGCTTCATGGGCTCCGGCGCGCTTTCTGCAGTTCTTGTCGCTCTTTGATTAGCGCGAACCAGGCCGGTTTTCCAAGGAACTTTCACATGCCGGAAACCGTAATCGGGCCTGTAACGGGCCAATATTACAGGCTTTTCAGGATTGGTGCCTAGAGCGCGACGCCTGCGCGCACGTCGCGGGTGGCGGCCAGGGTGCCTGCATCGGTTTCCCAGCACCAGGCAGACGGCGTCTCAAGCAGCTTGCGGACCAGCTTGTTGTTGAGGGCGTGGCCCGGCTGAACCGCGTCATAGGCGCCGGCAATCGGAGCACCGGCCAGCATCAGGTCGCCCACCGCGTCCAGCATCTTGTGGCGCACGAATTCGTCCTCGGTGCGCAGGCCTTCCGGGTTCATGATGGCTTCGTCGTCATCGATCACGACTGCATTGTCGAGCGAGCCGCCCCGGGCGAGGCCCATGGTCCGCAGCATTTCCACGTCGCGGGCAAAGCCGTAGGTGCGGGCAAAGGCGAGGTTGCGGGCGAACATGCCGGGCGCCAGGCGCAGGGCCATCTGCTGCACGCCGATCACGCTGTTATCGTATTCGATCCGGGCCCGCAGGGTGAGGTGCGTGTCGTCCGAAGGCGACAGGGTGGCGCGCTTTGGTCCGTCCACAATTTCGATCGTTTCGAGAATGCGGATGCGGCGGCGCGGCGCGCCTTGTGCTTTCAGGCCAGCCTGCAGCAACAGCTCGCAATAGACGGCGGAGGAGCCGTCCATGATCGGCACTTCCGGCCCGTCGATCTCGATGATCATGTTGTCGATGCCGAGGCCGCAGACGGCAGCCATCAGGTGCTCGACCACGGCGACGGAAACGCCGGCATCATTGGTGATCGTGGTGCCGAGCTGGGTGTCGGAGACATTGTCGGCATGCGCCAGAATCTCGGCATTCGCCACGCCAAGATCAGTCCGGCGGAACACAACGCCTGTCCCGGCCGGGGCCGGTTTCAGGACGAGCCGGGCTTTTTCACCGCTGTGAACGCCGATTCCGGCGCACATGGCCGGCCGCTCGATTGTCTGCTGCATTTCCATGCCGGTTCTACTCACAACTCACTCAGGATACTTGCAGGATGTTGTGGGGGCGGGGCGCCGCAGGGGCAAAACACGGCTTGTTTCGCCGTGTTACAAAGAGGGCCGCATCCTCAGATACGGTCCTGTTTCTATTTGATTTTTATTGTAACAAACCTATCCCGGTTAACCCGGCCTGACTGCTTTTTCACCAACCGCGGCGGGCGCGCTCAGTGATTGGCAGACCGGCGCAGGAAGGCCGGGATTTCGAGGTCCGCATCGTCGAACGGGGCGGGCGCGGGATGGTCATCCGGCGAGGACACGATTGGCGCCGGTTCAACGGTGTCATCGTTTTCGCCCTGCGGGTTGCGGCGCCAGCCAAACAGGTTGGCAAAGCCGGACCCGCTTTGCTCGGCTTTCGGCTTGTCGGCGACCGGTGTGTCGCGGCGGGCGGAGAATACGGAATCTGCGGTCACTTCTTCGTCTCCTTCTGCGCCTTCATATTGGTCTTCATCTGCCTCGACCATTTCGGCAGCGACTTCGGCTGCCGTCGGGCGGTGCGTGATGATGGTCGGACGGTCTTCGTGGACAGCCGGTGCTTCCGCTTCGACTTCGATCTCCTCGACCATGTCGTCTTCTTCAGCCACGACGTCCGCTGTTTCAGCTTCCAGTTCTTCGACCGGGGCCGCGATGGGCTGGCGCACGGTGGTTTCCGGAATGGCGGGCTTGGCTGGCTGGGTGGCAAAGCCTGCCTCGACGCCAGCTGCGATCACGGACACGCGCAGACGGCCTTCCAGTTCGGTATCGAAAGCCGACCCGAGGATGATGTTCGCGTCCGGGTCCACTTCGCGGCGGATCTCGTTGGCGGCCTCGTCCAGTTCGAACAGGGTCATGTCATAGCCGCCGGTGATGTTGATGAGCACGCCCTTGGCGCCCTTCATCGAGACATCGTCCAGCAGGGGATTGTCGATGGCCTGGCGGGCGGCATCCAGCGCACGGGTTTCGCCGGTCGCTTCGCCCATGCCCATCATGGCTGTGCCCATGCCGCGCATGATCGAGCTGACATCAGCGAAGTCGAGATTGATCAGGCCGGGCATGACCATCAGGTCAGTGATGCCGCGCACGCCGGAATAGAGCACATCATCGGCCATGCGGAAGGCTTCGGCGAATGTGGTGCGGTCATTGGCGATACGGAACAGGTTCTGGTTCGGCACCACGATCATCGTGTCGACATGGCTGCGGATCAGGTCCAGCCCGCTCTCGGCGACATGCATGCGGCGGTTGCCTTCAAAGCCGAACGGCTTGGTCACAACCGCGACGGTGAGGATGTCCATCTCGCGGGCTGCGCGGGCGATGACCGGCGCAGCGCCTGTGCCGGTGCCGCCGCCCATACCCGCCGCGATGAACACCATATGGGCGCCTTCGAGGTAGGACTTGATCTCGTCGATGGATTCTTCAGCGGCCTTTTCGCCAATCTCCGGACGCGCGCCAGCGCCGAGGCCGGATGTGGTGACCGGGCCGAGCTGAATGCAGTTTTCGGCTTTCGAGCGGGTCAGGGCCTGCGCGTCCGTATTGGCCGCGATGAACTCGACGCCCTGAAGGTTCGCCTCGATCATGTTGTCGACTGCGTTGCCACCGGCACCGCCGACGCCAAAGACCAGGATCCTGGGCTTCAGTTCATAATTCATTGCATCCCTCACTTCACTCTACTTGCGGACCCCTGCCAGGGAGCAAGATCGCGTGTTGCGGCTAAGAAGCAGTTAAGTGGGGTGAAATTCGCTCAGAAATTTTCTTCGAGCCAATGGAACACCTTGTTCACCACGCCGCTTCTCGACTCTGGTCCGTCTTGTCGCGACGCATTTGCCCTGACTGCGTCCGCAAACCCCAACTCGAAATACATTAACAGACCCGAGGCTGTGGAGAAAGCAGGCGTTGCCAGTGTTTCGCCAAGAAATTCCGCAATGGTTGGGCGTCCAAGCCGCACTGGCGCCTGCAGGATACGGGTGGCGACATCGCGCACGCCCGGCAGCTGCGATGCGCCGCCGGTAAGCACGACGCGGTGGGGGAGTACTTTGCGTACACCACTTGAATCGAGCGTCTTGCGCACGAATTCGAACGTTTCCTCGATGCGCGGCGCAATGATCGCTGCCAGCTGGCCGCGTTCCATCCGCGTGGCCTGTAGCCGGCCATCATCGCCAAGGCAGGGCACTTCGATCCGCTCGGCGAGGCCAGGGCCTGCGAGGTTGGCGGTGCCATAGACACTCTTCAGGCGCTCGGCGGCGGCAAAGGTCGTGCCAAGGCCCTGCGCGAGGTCTGAGGTGACGTGCGAGCCGCCCGCCGGGATCAGGCCCAGCCAGGCCGGAGAGCCATTGAGATAGACCGAGACGGCCGTGACGCCTGCGCCCATGTCGATACAGATGGCGCCATTCTCGATCTCGTCGTCGATCAGCGTGCCCGCGCCGCTCGCAATGGAGGAGGGGATCAGGGCCGAGACGCCGATATGCGCCCGGCCGACGCACTCGACCAGATTCTTCACGATCGACTTTGGCGCCGTCACGACCGAAAGCAGCAGGCCCAGCTCGCCGGCATACATGCCCTGCGGCTCGCGCACGCCTTCCTGTTCGTCGACCCGGTAGGCGACCGGCCAGGCGGCGAGGGTGTCTTCGCCCTTGGCCGGCACTTTGGCGAGCGTCTGTGCCTGGATACGGCGAACGTCTTTCTGAGTGATCTCGCGCCCGCCGATCTCGATGCGGGAAGAGACCAGCGTCGAGGTCAGCTTCTGGCCGGTAATGCCCAGCATGACATTGGAGATCTGTTCGCCGGCCTCGCGCTCGGCGTCTTCCACGGCGAGGCGGATGGCGCGTTCGAGGCCTTCCATGTCGGTGATCGCGCCGCCATTGAAGCCGCGCGATTGCTGGCGCCCGGCGCCGAGGATGCGGAAATTGCGCGGGCCGGACCCGTCATTGCGTCCGATCAGGCAGGTGATCTTGGAGCAGCCGATATCCAGCGCCGCCACGGTGCCGGTGTGCGAACGGCCCATACGGGGGGCGCGGCGGGACTGGGCATTGGCCATCAGGAACGAGCCGCCTCTTCGCGGGCCTTGAAGTCCGGCATGTTGACCGGGCCGAGATAGACGCGGCCGGCATTGCGCAGGTCGATCAGTTTCAACGGGCGCTGCATCAGGGCCGTGCGGACCTGAAGTTCACCCAGTTTGCCCAATGCGCTGATCAGCTGCACGTCTTCCGGCAGGCGCACGGTGGCGCCGGAGATCAGGCGCATGTCCCAGCGGCGGTCATTGATCCGGGTGGCGATGGCGAGGTCGCCGGTCACTTCCGGGGCACCGGCCAGCGCCTTGACGAGGGCAGGGGCAGCCTCAGGCGCGCCGCGCCCGGCAATGCGGACAAGATCCGGATGGTCACCGGCGCGCGCGTCCGGGATGACGCGGCCAAGGCCGTCGACCACGGTCCACGTCGTGCCGTCATGCCAGAGGGCGACAGGCTCTGCCGCGTCGGCGATGATCACGACCTGGTCCGGCCAGAGACGGTGCACGCGCACGTTCAGCACTTTATGGGTGCTCTCGACACGGCGGCGGATAATGTAGGGATCGGCGCGGAACATGTTCTCGCCCGGCTCGATCATGGCAGAGGCGCGGACTTCCTGCTGCAGGGCCGGGTCCTGCTCAAGGCCCAGCACCGAGACTTCGTTGACGGACACACCAGCCATGCGGGCGCTGTCGTCCATGAAGCCGGCAAACCGGTTCTCGATCTGCGACATGGACCCGCCCATCCAGGCGGCCAGCGCGACGACAATGGCAATCAGCATGACCAGCCCGAACAGGACGGACGTGACGCGCACTTCTTCGCCCGTCACTTCGTCTACGAAGGTGACCGGTTCGCGTCTGCTCTTGCGGGTGGGTTGCGGCTGGTTCCGTTTTACCTTCGGCATGAAGCATCCTCGATCATCCAGGCGACCAGGTCTTCGAAGGACATGCCAACGAAGGCGGCCTGCTCGGGGACAAGCGAGGTGGGCGTCATGCCAGGCTGGGTATTTGTTTCCAGGATCACGAGCCGGTCTCTCTTGTCGTCATAGCGAAAATCGGATCGTGTCGCGCCCCTGCAGCCGAGGGCCTGATGCGCCTGGAGGGCGTAATCCATCGCCAACCGGGTAATGCGTTCAGGCAGGTCTGCCGGGATCACATGCTGCGATCCACCAGCTGAATATTTCGCATCAAAATCGTAATAGTCCCTTAAGGTCGTGATCTCTGTCACGGCGAGGGCCCGGTCGCCCAGAACGGCCACGGTCAGCTCCCGTCCGGGGATGAATTCCTCGGCCATGAGATAGTCGCCATAGTGCCAGCTCTCGCCCAACAATTCCTGCGGTGGGCCATTGCTGCCCTCGCGCACGATCAGCACGCCGAAACTGGAGCCTTCATTGACCGGTTTGACCACGTAAGGCGGCTTCAGCGGGTGGCCAGCGGCGGCTTCCTCGCGGGTGACCTGCTTGTCTTCGGCCACGGGCAGACCGGCGGATTTGTAGACCGCCTTTGACTTCAGCTTGTCCATGGCCAGCGCAGAGGCCAGCACACCGGAATGGGAATAGGGCAGGCCCATGATCTCGAGCAGGCCCTGCACGCAGCCATCCTCGCCCCACGGCCCGTGCAGCCCGTTCAACACCACATCCGGCTTGATCTCTGCCAACTGGGCGGCGAGGTCGCGCCCCGCATCGACCCCGACGGCGTCATAGCCGGCAGCCTTCGCGGCGCGCAGCATCTGCGTCCCTGAGGAGACCGACACCTCACGCTCTGAGGACCAACCGCCATAGATCACTGCGACACGTTTCATTCTGAAAGTCCTTCCCGTCGCGGCCATACCCGCAAGGGGAATGCACCTGTTTCCAGTTCATCTTGTGCTTGGTGCCGGTGAATAGGGGCTTAAGCGAGGCGCCGGAGCGGCAGGCCATGTCATTCTTACGAAAATGTCATGACAGCACGCTCTTGTCTTTTTGGACTACGCGTGTAGTCAATATCGAATAACGACGAGCCGAGTGGCTGGCGGGGGCGCCGGTTTCTCTTCGAGACATTTAGCAGAACAGGAGGCGCCCCGTGGCTGTCAGCCATATCGTATTGTCTGGATTCACCGCATTGGCGGTGGCCACCTTCACAGCAGGATCGGCCCTCGCAGACCCCGATGCCGCTGCTCCCGCTGCGCCACAGACCGGTTACGTCCCTACCGATTTCGTTCAGTACAATCCGCGCACGGCCCTCGACATGGTGAACCGGATTCCCGGTTTTTCCATTCAGGGAGACGATAACGGCCAGCGCGGTTTCGGCCAGGCAAGCGGCAACGTCCTGATCAACGGACAGCGGGTTTCCGGCAAGTCCAATGGGGCAGAGGCGGTCCTCGGGCGGATCTCGGCCAGTTCGGTCAAGCGCATCGATGTGGTCGACGGGACGCAGCTGGACATTCCCGGCCTGTCCGGACAGGTGGTGAATGTCGTCACGGATGGTGAGGGCGGCATCTCGGGCACCTGGCGGTGGAAGTCTCGTGTGCGGGAAAACCTGACGCCTTATTTCCATGAGGGGGCTGTGACGGTTTCGGGCGGCGGCGAGCAACTCAGCTGGAGTCTTGAGGCCAGCAGCCTGCCTCAGCGCGGCGCTGATTCCGGCTGGGAGACGATCACTGACGGAAACGGCGCTGTCCTGGAAAGACGGGATGAGGACTATACCTGGATTGCCGATGATGCGTTTGTCTCCGGCTCTCTCACTTACAAGCCGGCGAGCGGATCGGTGGCCAATCTCAACGGCAGGGTCGGTATCTTCCAGGCCGATGAGAAGGAAATCTCGAAGACTTTCCCGGTCGGCGGAGTGGAGGGCAGGCGTCTGTTCACGCACGGGGAGGACGAATGGAACGCCGAATTCGGCGGCGACTATGAATTCGGGCTCGGTCCGGGCCGCCTTAAAGGCATTGCCCTTATCCGGCGTGAGCACAGTCCGGCAAATGATCGCTTCGTCGAAGGTGACCTCGACGGGACAGGCCTTGCCGACACGCGCTTTACCCAGGCCGTGGATGAAGGCGAATATATCGGCCGCGCCGAATACGCCCTCTCGACCGGGCAGGGGCGGGACTGGCAGGTCTCATTGGAAAATGCGTTCAACTTTCTCGATGCTGAAGCCGGTCTGCGCTTCGCGACAGATGGCGGGCCATATGCGGATATTCCGCTTCCGGGCGCCAATTCCCGCGTGGAAGAGACGCGCTGGGAGGTGGCGATCACGCACAGCCGGGCGCTGACGCCGCGGCTGAACCTGCAAGTGTCTCTGGGTACGGAGTATTCCGAACTGTCCCAGTCCGGCGATCATTCCAATATGCGAGAATTTACCCGGCCCAAGGGCTTTGCCAGCCTGTCCTGGCAGGCAGATCCGACCCTGAAGCTTACCACGCGTCTGGAACGCGAGGTCGGCCAACTGGACTTCTTCGACTTCATCTCCTCGGTGAATCTCAGCGCGGACAATGGCAATGCCGGCAATGCCGAGATCGTGCCGGAACAGGCATGGAAACTCAGCTTGCAGGCGGAGAAGGACTTCAAAGCCTGGGGGGCTGCGACCCTGAATGTCTTCTATTCCGACATTGAAGACATTGTGGACCGCGTTCCAATCGGTGATGGCGACGGTCCCGGCAATCTGGATTCGGCCTGGCAGGTCGGCATGACCCTGAATGCGACGCTCAAGCTTGCGAAGCTGGGCATCCCCGGGGGCGAAATCACGAGTTTCGCCGAATGGTATGATTCGCAAGTGACGGATCCGCTGACAGGCGAAGCCCGCCGGATCAACGATACGCAGGACTATTACTACAATATCGAATTCCGGCAGGATGTGCCGGGTACGGATTGGGCGTGGGGCGGTCTATATGAGCGTAACGGACCCTACGTCTACTGGCGCTTGAACGAATACGGCGAGGAGGCGCACGATCCCGGCTATGCCTACATGTTTGTTGAGCACAAGAATGTTCGCGGCATGACGGCCACGTTCGCCGTGGGTAACCTTCTGAATCAGGCTGACGGGTTCCGGCGCGAGATTTATGCGCCGAACCGGATGGGCTCTCTGGTGCAGACAGAGGACCGCACGCGGCGCTTCGGCCCGATTGCCGTCTTCGAACTGAAGGGAACGTTCTAGGCCTCGCTGGCCAGTCGCCCGATGCGGCGCACTTCCCACCGCAGTTCCACGCCTTGCGTCTCGAACACGCGCCGGCGGACCAGTTCGCCCAGCGCTTCGAGGTCGGCGGCGGTGGCGTTGCCCGTATTGATCAGGAAGTTGCAGTGCAGCGGAGAGACCTGTGCCCCGCCAACCCTCAACCCCCGGCACCCGGCGGCATCGATCAGCTTCCAGGCGGAGCGCTGGTCGGGCGTGCCCGGCGGATCGGGGTTTGCGAACGTGGAACCGGAGGTCTTTTCCTTGATCGGCTGGGTCTCGCCCCGGCGGGCCTGCAGCTGTGCGATGTCTGCCTGAATCGCAGCCGGATCATCCGCGCCCGTGCCCTCCAGGATCAGCCGCGTGACGATCAGGTCGTCTGGCAGGTCCGTGTGGCGATAGGAGAAGTGCGCTTCCGGCTGGGCGCCGGGCTTGCCCGGTCCGCGATAGGCTGCTGGCGATCCGTCACGTCGGAAGCCGTGCAGCGCCACCAGCGTGTCGCGCAGCTCGCTTCCATAGCAGCCCGCATTGGTGCGCGTCGCCCCACCGACAGAGCCAGGAATGCCGGACAGGAATTCTAGGCCTCTGATGCCGTTCGCTGCGGCGGCCTTGGCGACCGACAGGTCCAGCGCGCCGGCGCGGGCAGACAGCGTGATGCCGTCCAGCGCCTCGACCTCGCCCCAATACTTGCCCATCAGGCGGATCACGACGCCCTCAATGCCGCCATCCCGCACGATCACGTTGGAGCCGACACCGAGCACCGTCACCGGCACAGCAGGGTCCAATGCGGCGAGGAAGCCTTGCAGGTCGTCCTCGTCGGCAGGCAGGAACAGGGCATCCGTCGGCCCGCCCACCCGGAACCAGGTATAGGGGGCCAGTGAAGCCTTCTCGAGGATCTTGCCCCGCACAGGGGGGAGGGGAAACGCCGTCATAGTCTGGCGTTCCCCCGACTTGCCCGCGAAGTCAAGCGGGTGTGCGCGATGTGCGCGATCCGTACCAGTCGACATTGCGCGTCATGTACATGGTCAGCGCAATCGCCGCGAAACTGGCCAGCGCCCCGGCGAGCAGGGCCTGACTCTCTGCCCGCATCAGGACGTAGATCAGGCTGTAAATGCCGGTCAGGATGCCGAGCGCCCGCAGGCCATACTTGCGCGAACGGAACACGCTGGTCGCATAGGCCGAGATCAGGCCCACCGTCATCGTGGCGGCGATTACAAAGGCGGCGTCGAACCCGATCCGCTCGGAAAAGGCCAGCAGCAGGATATAGAAGATCGACTGGGCGAGCCCGACCAGAACATATTGCGCCGGGTGCGCCCGCGCCCCGCTTGTCACCTCGAACAGGAACCAGGCGAGGAAGACGAAGCCGATGAACATGGCGGCATATTTCAGGGCGCGTTCCACGCTCTGATACGGACTGACCTGCTTGATGAAGCGCACAGCCATGTCGCGTTGGCCGGGCGCGGTGACTTCGGAAAGGTCCACATTCGTTCCGGCGCCGGGTATGCCGCGCGCGAGATAAGGCACGCGCCAGTTGGCCGTGAAGCCAGCGACGCCTTTCTCACCCACATTATGGGTATCCGGCAGTTTGCCGCCCTGAAAGCTCGGATCGTCCCAATTGCTGGTCAGCGTCATAGACGTGTCCTTGGCAAAAGGGCCGACGGCAAACCGGTCTGCGCCGGTGATCCGGATGCGGGCTGTAATTTCGAGCGGTCCGTTCTCTGTTTCGAGGCCGTCGATCTTGCCCCCGGCAAGGCGCATGTCTGCGCGCGGTACGGGGAAATAGCCGTCCTGCTTTGGCGCGCCCTGAAGCGCCGGTTCCATCGACACGTCTTTACCGTTGGCGGTGACAAGGAAGGCTTCGCGAATGCCGCGCATGTCGGAGACGCCGAGATAGAGCCGGGCATCGTCCCAGATCGGCTCGGCGCCGTCTGGCAGGTCGGCGCGCAGCTTTGCGGGATCGAATTTGGCGCGGAAAGACACGGTCGCGTCGAAAACAGGGATCGAATGGATGCCCCGCCGCCGCTCTGACACGTCGATGTCTGCCTTCGCATCGCCGGTCTCGGCGAAGACGATGACCTGGCCGAAGATCTGGCGGTCAGACGTGAGCGGACCGACGGCCTTTGCATAGGGCAGGACGAGGACCGGGCCGAGCAGGCTCTGGCGCCCGCCGACGGAGTCGCTGATCTGTTCGAGCGCCCGGTCAGCGCCCATGCGCCGGTCCTGCACGACACCGAACACGAACAAAGCAGGGATCGCCATCAACAGGGCGAGGGCGCAGACCAGCAGTAGCTTCAGCCCTGCAGAACGCTGCGGGAGAAACGGGGCGAGGGGATTGGGTGGGGGTGTGGCCGGTGGTCCGGCCATATTTGTTTCAGACATGGAAGCCTCCTTGCAAATGGAGGCTGCCGGAATGCTCCCCGCCCGCGGCTACCAGAGGGCGAACCCGCGGCGCCGGGAAGGAAAGATTACGGAAAGTTCAGGGCAGGGATCAGGATTGGACGCCCGGCAATGCCGGGCATCGGGATTTAAGCCTGCTGCGGGCTGAGGGCGCCGTGGCAGTGTTTGTATTTCTTGCCGGAGCCGCAGGGGCAGGCGGAGTTGCGCGGCGTGTTGGACCAGTCGTCCTCGGCCTGGTGCAGTTCCGGGCCGGGCGGCAGGGTCGTATCGTCCGGGTCCATCTCATTGATGCCGCTATCGGGATCGAGATGGGTCTCGTGGACCGGTGGCATCTGAGGTGGCTGCAGGGCCGGGCTGGGCGCCTGTTGCGGCATCTGGGCCGGGGCCGGACGTTGCTGTGGCTGCTGAGCCTGTTGTTCCTGTGCCTGCACGCGGATGTGCATCAGCGAACGGGTAACCGTCGCGCGCAGCTCTTCCAGCAGGGCATGGAACAGGTTGAAGGCTTCAGACTTGAACTCGTTCAGCGGGTCGCGCTGACCATAGGAGCGCAGGTGGATGACCGAACGCAACTGGTCGATCATCTGCAGGTGTTCGCGCCAGCGCATGTCCAGCACCTGAAGCAGAACCTGCTTCTCGATCCGGTGCATCTGGTCATCCCCGACGGCGCCGCTGATGGCGCCGTAGATCTTGTCCACGGCATCGCGGATGCGCTGGGCGACTTCCTTGTTGGCGACGCCTTCTTCGGCGGCCCATTGGTCGACCGGCAGATCGACGGCAAAGTCGGTGCGCAGCGCTTCACGCAGGCCCTTGACGTCCCATTGTTCCGCATACGCCTTTTCCGGCATGGTGCGGGTGACGAGCGCCTCGATCACATGCTCCCGCATTTCTGCGATCACGTCGGAGACGTCTTCGGCGCGCATGAATTCCATGCGCTGTTCGAAGATCGCCTTGCGCTGGTCATTGATCACGTCGTCATATTTGAGGACGTTCTTGCGGATCTCGAAGTTGCGCTGTTCGATCTTGCGCTGCGAGGTTTCCATCGCCTTGTTCATCCAGGGATGGGTGATGCCCTCGTCTTCCTTGATGCCGAGGCGGCGCATCACGGCGTCCATGCGCTCGGCGGCGAAGATGCGCATCAGGTCGTCTTCGATGGAGATGTAGAATTTCGAGCGGCCCGGGTCGCCCTGACGGCCTGTCCGGCCGCGCAGCTGGTTATCGATGCGGCGGCTTTCGTGGCGTTCCGTGCCGAGAACATAGAGGCCGCCCGCGTCCAGCGCGCGCTTTTTCTTGACTTCAATGTCGGCCTTGATCTGCGAGGCCAGAAGGGAGGCTTCGCCCTCGGTCAGCTCGCGGCCAAGTTCGGCTTCTTTCTGGGCTTGCTCCTGCTCCAGGCGCATGTCGAAATTGCCGCCGAGCTGGATGTCAGTCCCCCGGCCAGCCATGTTGGTGGCGACCGTTACGGCGCCCGGCACGCCGGCATTGGCCACGATCATGGCTTCCTGCTCGTGGTGGCGCGCGTTCAGCACCTTGTGCGGAATTTTCGCGGCGGTCAGCAGGTTGTCGAGGATTTCCGATTTCTCGATCGAGGCGGTGCCGAGCAGGATCGGCTGGCCTTTGGCGTGGCACTCGCGCACTTCCTTGACGATCTCGGCATATTTCGCCTTGGCCGTGCGGTAGACGACATCATCGTCGTCGATGCGCTGGATCGGCCGGTTGGTCGGCAGGTCGATGACTTCCAGCTTGTAGATGTCAGCGAATTCCTCGGCCTCGGTCAGGGCCGTACCGGTCATGCCGGCCAGCTTCTTGTAGAGGCGGAAATAGTTCTGGAACGTGATCGAGGCCAGCGTCTGGTTCTCTGGCTTGATGTCGACGCGTTCTTTCGCCTCGATGGCCTGATGCAGGCCCTCGGAGAGGCGGCGGCCTTCCATCATGCGGCCGGTGAACTCGTCGATGAGCATCACCTGGCTGTCCTTGACGATGTAATCCTTGTCGCGGGTGTAGAGGTTGTGCGCCCGCAGGGCCTGGTTGGCATGGTGGACCAGCGAGATATTCGACGGCTCCCACAGCGAGCCTTCCAGTACGCCGTCTTCAGCGAGCCAGGTCTCGATCTTCTCCATGCCGGTTTCGGTATAGGTGACCGAGCGCTGTTTCTCGTCGAGCTCATAGTCAGTCTCTTCGAGGCGCGGCACCATGGCGTCGAGCTTCATGTAGAGGTCTGAGCGGTCATCCGTCGGGCCGGAAATGATCAGCGGCGTCCGCGCTTCGTCGATCAGGATGGAGTCCACCTCATCGACGATGGCGAAGTGGTGTCCGCGCTGGGCCATCTGGTCCAGCGAGTATTTCATGTTGTCGCGCAGATAGTCGAAGCCGAACTCGTTGTTCGTCCCGTAGGTGATGTCGGCGGCGTAGCCCTGCTTGCGGCCCTCATCGGAAATGCCGTGCACGATGATGCCGGTGGTCATGCCGAGGAAGCCATAGATCTGGCCCATCCATTCGGCGTCGCGCTTGGCCAGATAGTCGTTAACCGTGATGACATGCACGCCCTTGCCTTCGAGCGCGTTCAGATAGGCGGCCAGCGTTGCGACCAGCGTTTTGCCCTCACCGGTGCGCATCTCTGCGATGGCGCCAGAATGGAGGATCATGCCGCCCATCAGCTGCACATCGAAATGGCGCATGCCGAGCGCGCGGCGGGAAGCCTCGCGGGTGACGGCAAAGGCTTCTTCGAGGAGCGAGTCGAGTGTCGCGCCATCGGCCAGCCGCTTGCGGAATTCTGCGGTCTTGCCCTTGAGCGCGCTGTCGGAAAGCGCCTCCATCATGGGCTCAAGCGCGTTGATGCGGTTGACGCGGGCGCGCAGGGGTTTCAGCTTGCGGTCGTTGGCGGAACCGAAAATCTTGCGGGCGACGGAAAACATATGAGGCTGCACCAATCGGGTTCTGGGGCGAAGAAACTGTGATCCTGGCCTTATGATAACTCAGGAATCTGCGGGTTCTCCCACCGTGATTACACCGACCGAACCCACTCGACCAGCGCGCGGGTGAGACTTAAGAACGCCGCATTGGGGTGTCAATGCGGCGCCATCAGACAGCAGGAGGGATTACTGTGTTGAATCTGAAGGCCTTGCGCGGTTACCCGCGCCTTATTTTTGCCGGTCTGGCCCTGTTGATGGCAGCATCGTGCAGCCCGCCTCCCAAGGAAGAAGTGCCGGTACGCATTGAAGGCGCTACGGCTGCGTCTGTAAATGGCGAGAAAATCTACACCAGCGATGTCGAGCTGGAGGCCGTCGCCCGGGGCCTGGTGCCAGCCGGCACGAAGGTGAAGCCCGGTGACGACGAATATGACACCGTGCTGAACCAGCTGATCGAGCAGAAGCTGATGGCGCAGGAGGCCCTGCGCCGGGGGCTCGACAAGGACCCCGCAGGCCGCCGCCGCCTCGAAATGGCTGCCGAACGCATCCTCGGGAACCTTCTGGTCGAAAATCTCGTGGCCGAAGACGTCACCGAGGACCAGATCGAGGCCATGTACGAGAAACAGGTGTCCCTGCAGCAGGATGACGATGAAGTCCGCATCGCGCACATCCTCGTGAACACACAGGAAGAGGCGCAGGCCCTGTTCGATCGGATCCAGGCGGGCGAAAGCTTCGAGAGCCTTGTCAGCGCCAATTCCCTCGACCGCGCCACACGGATGGAGCAGGGCGATCTTGGCTATGTCTCCCCGAATGACGAGCCGGCCCCGTTCCCGCTGGTCATTGCCAATACGGGCGAGGGGGAAGTGGCGCCGCCCTTCCAGTCCGCCGATGGCTGGCACATCCTGAAAGTGAAGAAGCGCCGCTCGCGGGCGCCGAAAACCCGCGAGGAAATGCGCCCCGACATCGTCACCTTCCTGACGCTGGAACAGATCGCCAAGATCGTGCGCCGCCTGCGGGCCGAAGCGCAGATCCAGCAGGGTGAACCGGGTCTCGACGCGGCTGGCGCAACACCTTACACGCTGCCAGACGCTGACGGCGATGACGCCCCGGCAGACCAGGCACCCCCGGCCCCTGAAGGAACCGAACTTTGAACCTCACACAATCCCCCTTTGCGACGCCTTTCCCGAACCTGCCCGACGTCAAAGGCGTTCGATGCGCCACGGGCTCGCGCGGATTCTATGCAAAGCGCGGCGTGACGCGGGATGATGTGTTCCTGTTCGCCTTTGACGAGGGCACGACCTGCGCGGGCGTCTACACGATCTCGCGCACGGCTTCGGCCGACGTCCTCTGGTGCCGTGAAGCGCTGCAGACCGGCGGCGGCACGGCCCGCGCGCTGGTCGCCAATTCGGGCAACTCGAATGCCTTCACCGGTCCCAAGGGCCGGGAAAAGAACGAAGCGACCCTGAAGGCCATGTCCGGGACGCTCGGCGTGGAGACCTCGCAATGCTACCTGGCCGCCACCGGGGTCATCGGCGAGCCGCTGGCCGACCCGAACTATGTCGGCGCTTTCGTGCCGGAACTGGCCGCGAAGCTCGGCCCGCCGGACTGGGAGGCCGCCACCCGCGCCTTCATGACCACAGACACGTTTGCAAAGGGCGCCGGCACCTCGCTCGACATTGACGGGCACAGGGTGAACTTTGCGGGCATCGTGAAGGGGTCGGGCATGATCGCGCCGAACATGGCGACCATGCTGGCCTATATCTTCACCGACGCCGCGATTGCCCATGACGTGCTGCAGGAACTGCTGCAGGAGATCACGGGCGAGACCTTCAACGCGATCACCGTGGACGGCGATACCTCCACCTCCGACACGCTGATGGTGTTCGCCACCGGCAAGAGCGGCATGACCCCGATCACATCCAGGGACGACCCACGCCTCGACAGCATCGCCATGGCGCTGCACTCGGTCTGTCTGGAACTTGCCCACCTCGTCGTGAAGGACGGGGAAGGGGCGCAGAAATTCGTCACCGTTCAGGTCGACGGCGCCATTTCCTACGTCTCCGCCCGCATCATTGCCTGCGAGATCGCGAATTCTCCGCTGATCAAGACGGCGATGGCGGCAGGGGATGCCAACTGGGGCCGCATCGTCATGGCCATCGGCAAGTCACTTGAGCCGATCAATCCCGACGCCCTCGCCATCTGGTTCGACGATGTCCAGGTCGCCAAAGATGGCGCGCGCATGCCGGATTATAGCGAAGAGGCCGCCAGCGCCGTCTTCGCCCAGCCGGAATTCACCGTCCGCGTCGATGTCGGCGCCGGGGAGGATTCGGCCACCGTGTGGACCTGCGATCTGACGCACGCCTATATCGACATCAACGGCGCCTACCGGACATGAGCCACCGGCTCGTTCTGGTCGTCGCGGTCGCACTCTACAATGACAAGGGCGATATCCTCCTGGCGCAGCGTCCGGAGGGCAAGTCGCTCGCCGGTCTCTGGGAATTCCCGGGTGGCAAGGTGGAAGTGGGGGAAACACCGGAAGCCGCGCTTGTGCGCGAGCTGCACGAAGAGCTTTCGATAAGGGTTAAGGAATCGGAACTGGAACCCCTGACTTTCGCCAGCTTCACTTACCCCGACTTTCATCTTCTTATGCCACTCTACAAGTGTCAGGTCTGGACTGGCGAAGTGTATCCCCGCGAAGGTCAGGCCGTCGCGTGGGTGCCTCCGGCAAACCTTCATGACTACCCGGCACCACCGGCGGATCTTCCGCTGTTTGACGTGCTGTCGGGCAAGCGCGCGACGGAGGGACCATGAGAGCCGCACGTGAAAACTTTGCCCGCTATCTTGCCGACGAGCGCGGCGCGACGGCTGTGGAATACGGCCTGATCTGCGCCCTGCTGGTGCTGGCGGTCATCGGGGGGATTGCCGCTGTCGGCTCTGCCACCAGCGATAATTATAATGCGGTTGTAGACGGCTTCCCGACCTGATCTGACACGTCAGCCGTCTTTGGCCTGACGGCGTATCGCATCGGCAAGGCTGGCTTTTGCCGATCCGGGCTGCAGCGGCTTTGGCTGGCCCGGCGCCGGTGCCCAGCCGGACACATGCACAATTTCGAAACTCGCCCGCACGCGCCCATCCGGATCGCTATGGCGTTCGCGGTAAATATCCAGCGCGCGGTTCAGCACGGCGCGCGGCAGGGGCCGGATCATGCCGGGTGCCAGCGCGCTGCGTTCACCCATGCCTTTCAGGTCTGCCAGCAGCCGCGCCGGGTCAGGGTAGCGAACGGTGACACTGTCCCGGTCCGCCACGGGCAGGGCAAAGCCTGCGCGCTGCATCAGGTCGGCCATGTCCTTCAGGCCCGGCAGGGGCGACAGGCGCGGAGAGACGCCGCCGGAAAGGTCCATCTCGGCTTCCATCAGGCATTCCCGCAGCTCCACCAGCGTGCCCGCTCCAAACAAGGCGCCCAGGAAGAGACCGTCCGGCTTCAGCGCCTGCCGGATCCGGATCAGCGTGCCGGGCAGATCGTTCACCCAGTGCAGCGACAGGGCCGAGGCGATCAGATCGTATCGTCCGGGCGGCAGGTCCGGCGTTTCCTCGTCCAGCACGCGGGCATTGACGCCCTCCGCGCGGGCCAGCGCCACCATGCAGGGCGAGAGATCGCTCGCCTCCACGTCCGCGATCCGACCGAGCCCCGACAGACCAGCCGCCAGCCGGCCGTCATGGCAGCCAAGGTCCAGCGCCCGCTCGAAATGGCGCGGCGTGTCCAGCACGCGGTCCGCAAGATCGCTCGACACACGCGCCTTCAGGAACGCATAAGTGTCGTATAGGGGGGCCGCACGATCACGGTTGCGCGCAACCCGGTCACGGTCGAACACACGTGGCGGAGGCGAAGAGGGGGGGCCAGTCGGCGTCATGGCAGGCGATATGGAGCAGCGGGCGAGCCGTTCAAAGGCCTTTCTGCGCAGTACAGCTGATTTCCTCTGGCCGCCCCGCTCTCTGGTCAGCCGGGAACGTGGCGTCGGCAAGGGGCCGCTCGCCCCGCACGAATTTGGCCAGATCCACTTTCTGTCCGGCGCTGTGTGCGACCGTTGCGGCGCTCCGCTCGGGGCAGACGCCGGGGACGGCGCGGTCTGTGCTGTCTGTATCGCCCGCCCGCCGCGCTGGGACAGGGCAAGAGCTGCTTTTGTCTATGACGCCGCCTCGCGGCGTCTCGTGCTGGACCTCAAACGCTCCGGCCGGCGCGACGGGCTGGTCACGTTCGCGGGCTGGATGGGGCAGGCGGGCGAGCGGCTCCTCGCGGAGGCAGACCTGATCGTGCCCGTGCCGTTGCATTATGCGCGCCTCGCCACGCGGGGCTTCAACCAGTCGGCCTGGCTGGCAGGGGCGCTGTCCCGCCGCTCGGGCGTGCCGCTGGCGGTGGATGCGCTGAAGCGTACCCGGCGGACCCCGACACAAGGCGGGCTCTCAGCGAGGGCCAGGCGGCGCAACGTGGCTGGCGCCTTTGCCCTCCGCCCCAGCCGGGCCGGGCTTGTCCAAGGTAAACGCATCGTCCTGATTGATGACGTGCTGACCACGGGCGCCACGCTCGGCGCATGCACGCGTGCCCTGAAACGGGCAGGGGCGCGGCAAGTCGACGTTCTGGTGCTTGCGCGCGTTGTCCGGGAAACCGACGTCACCATATAATGATTGTAACGGTTCCAAGGAGCGTCTCATGTCGAAAGTCACAATCTACACACGGGGCTTCTGCCCGTATTGTTCCCGCGCGGTCTCCCTGCTGCGAGAGAAACAGGTCGAGTTCGACGAGATTGATGCCGGTATGAATGCCGAGAAGAAAGCCGAGATGGTGCAACGTTCGAATGGTGCACGCACGTTCCCGCAGATCTTCATCGGCGACCGTCACATTGGCGGCTGTGACGACATGATGGCGCTGGAACGGGCCGGCAAGCTGGACCCGATGCTGGCCCAGCCCTGATCGCGAGGAGACTGTCTGGTGATCCGCTACGCGCTCCACTGCAAGGCCTGCGACGAGGCTTTCGAAGCCTGGTTCGCCTCGTCTGCGGCGTATGACACCCAGAAGGAAAGGCGGCTGGTGCGCTGCACGGCGTGCAACTCCACACGCGTGGACAAGCAGATCATGGCGCCTGCCGTGAAGACGGCCAAAGGCAAGGACACTGCGCCGCCCGATCCGGAGAAAATGTTCGCCGCCTTCGCCGAGAAGGCCAGGGCGCACGTGGCCCAGAATTTCGACTATGTCGGCGACAGTTTTGCCGAAGAGGCCCGCTCCATGTTCTACGGCGAACAGGATGAGCGCCCGATCTGGGGCGAGACCACAGCAGAAGAGCGTGACGCGCTGAAGGAAGAGGGCGTGCCGGCGGCGCCGCTGCCCGAACCCTTCACGCCGCCCATCCCCAAGCCAAAGGGCCGGCTGAACTGATCAGCGGCTGAGCGGCTGCGACCTGCGGCATTCCGGGCGCTATGACACGCTTGACCCTTGGCGCGCCTTCGCTAATACGGCAGGCAGCACTGATTTCACGGGGAGAGGCCTCACATGGCTGCCAGCGAATACCACCACGGCGAAATGGACATCCACGACCAGGAAGCAACCTGGCACGGATTCATTGTAGGCAGCACTTGGGGCGGTCTCATCATCGGCCTCATGCTGGGCCATGCCCTCCTGTCCGTCGCGATTGGCATCCACTGGGCCGTGTCGCTTGGCCTGATGGCTGTTGCCGGCTTCGCGGCTGGCCTCCTGATGAACCTTGGTGGCCGCTGGATGGCGACCATGGTGATCCTGATCCTTACCGGCCTCTTCGTTCAGGCCATGATCTGGTTGTTCGGCGTCCTCATCTGAGGCAGACCCAGACAAGGGCGGACGCGTCAGGCGCCCTCACCCATATCACATGTATCGCAACGCGCCTCAGCCGGATCGGCTTCGAGGCGCGTTAGCTTTATGCGCCCCTCACACGTCAGGCAGAATCCATAGCGACCGCTGTCCATTCGGGCGAGCGCGGCTTCGATTCTGGCAAGTTTGTGGGCATAGGCCGCAAGGCTCAGTCCGGTCACCTCGGTGCCGTCTGATCCCGCCAGCCCCAGGCAGGGCGGCGCAAGGGACGTGATATTCGTCTTCATCGCAAAAGCATGCTGCGACGGCTTTAAGGGGTTGGCAAGGCGAACCGGGGCAAACAAACGGCAGCCATATCGACTCTCGTGAAAAGCGAGTAATTTTCAGGCTGTTTCGGAGATGTGGATGGCCCATTCCCCCCTCGTCATGACGAATGTCACCAAGCGGTTCGGTGCCTTCACGGCGGTCGACAACCTGTCGCTGGACGTGCCGGAAGGCGCGATCATCGGTTTTCTCGGCCCGAATGGCGCCGGCAAGTCGACCAGTCTGCGCATGGCGCTGGGCGTGATTCCGGCTGACGCGGGCGAGGTGCGCCTGTTCGGAGAGGCGCCGAACATTCTGGCGCTGCGCCGGGTCGGCTTCCTGCCGGAAGAGCGCGGCCTCTACAAGAAGATGACGACACGCGACACGATCGCCTATTTCGCCCGCCTCAAGGGCCTCAGCGCCAGTGACGCCAAGGCGCGCGCGAACGAGCTGCTGGAGACTACCGGCCTCTCGGAATTCAAGGCGACGCGGGTGTCGAAACTTTCCAAAGGCATGGCCCAGAAGGTCCAGATCCTCTCGACGCTGGCCCACCGGCCGGACTTCCTGATCCTCGACGAGCCGTTCTCCGGCCTCGATCCGGTAAACCAGCAGGTGCTGGAAGACCTGATCCGCGCCGAGCATGATCGCGGCGCGACGATCCTGTTCTCCACCCATGTGATGGAACATGCCGAACGCCTCTGCGACCGGATCGTGATGATGGCGCGCGGGCGCAAGGTCTTCGACGGCACGCTTCCCGAAGCCTTTGCCACGCTGGAAGAGGGCGCGAGCCTGAATGTGGAAGAGGGCTTTGACCTCGCCGCCGCGCTCGCCCCGAAAGGCTTTGAGGCCCAGCGCGCCGCTGGCCGGGGCCATGGCGATGCCTGGCGGATTGTGCTGCCGAAGGGCAAAGGGGCACAGGATGCCCTGCGCGCTGCGATTGAGGCGGGCGCCCCGATCATGGGCTTTGCGCCGGACGAGGCGCGTCTGCGCGATGTGTTCGTCTCCCTTGTCGGGGAGGCCGAAGCCGCCGCGCTGGATGCGCCGCTCACGGAAAGCCGGGAAGAGGGGGCCTTGGCCGAATGAGGAATATCTATCTGATCTTCCGCCGCGACTATCTCGGCTATGTGAAAGCCTGGGGCTTCTGGCTGAGCCTTGCGGCTGTGCCCGCCCTGATGCTGATTGGCTCGACCTTCGCGCTGTTCGCGGTGCAGTCTGCGCCGGTCCGCTACTATACCGTGATCGAGCCGGGCAGGGTCTTTGCCGAGGCGATCGATGCCGAGTTTGCCCGCAATGAAGCCGCCGACATTGCCGAAAAGATGCAGATACCCGCCGGCGCGATGGATGCCGGAGCGATGCAGGCATTCAGTGATCGGAAATTCCTGGAAGTTCCCGCGCCTGCGCGCGACCTTGACAGTCTGAGGCCGTTTCTGCTGGGGGAGAAGCTCGTTTCCGGCCCGGCAGGCGACAAGCCGCTGTTCGCCGCCTTCATCCTCTCCGAGGACGGAAAGTCGCTCGAATACTGGAGCGATGACGTGAACATCAAATCGCTGCGCTTCGAGGCGCGCGATGCGATGCGCCGCCTTGCCCGCACCCATGCGCTGGAAGCGGCAGGCCTCAGCCCGGACTTCATCCAGGCCGCCGATGACGCCGCCGTGCAGGTGCCCGAGCGACGTATCCGCAGCGTGGTCGAGCAGGAATCTGCTGGCAACGAAGTCACGCTGGCAGACCGCGCGCCGGTCTTCGTCGCGGGCGGCATGGCCTATTTCCTCTGGCTGATGGTGTTCTCGATCATCCAGTATCTTCTGATGGGCACAATCGAGGAGCGCTCGAACAAGATCTTCGACACGCTGCTGACCTCTGTGCGCATGCCGGAACTGCTGGCGGGCAAGCTGCTGGCGGTGTTTGCGGTGACGTCCACGATGATGTTGGTCTGGGGGCTGTTCGCGCTGACGGGCTCCGCCGTTCTGGCGACGCGGGTGCCGGGTGCAGGCGACCTGATCACGCCGTTCCTGGCGGCGGCTGCCAGCCCGCAGATCCTTGTGCCCGGCATGATCAGCTTCCTGCTGGGCTACATCATGTATGGCATGATCTTCATGGCGCTCGGCTCGCTCTGCGACACGATCCAGGAAGCGCAGACCCTGCTCAGCCCGATGATGATCCTGCTCATGCTGCCCATGTTCGCGATCTTCATCGCCTTTCAGGACCCCGGCTCGCCCGTGGTGGACATTGCCGCCTGGATACCGCTGTTCACGCCCTTCCTGCTGATCCTGCGCATGCCGCACGATCCGCCGATGTGGGAAGTGCTGGCCCAGATGGGCCTGATGCTGGTCACCATGCTGGCCGTGCTCTGGGGCTCTGTGCGCGTCTACCGGGCAGGGGCCGTCAACGGCGCCTCCGTCGGCGACCTCGGCAAGATGCTGAAGGGCATGTTTGGGAAGAAGCCAGCTTGAGCCGGTCAGATCTTTCTGGTTGAAACGTCTCATGAAAGACCGCCTCGTCTATATCGAATTGAAGTCCGGTTTCTCCGATGACGGTCCGGCCTGGATTGCCATAGCCGGGGCATCCAAGAGCGGCGCAACGCTCTATTCGAACGGCAAGGCATTCAAGAGCCTCAAAGGGAGCGGTATCGGAGCCAACTTCTACGATATCGAAACGGGCGAGGAATACTGGATTTCGGGGGTCAAGAAAAGCAATCAGGATCGGCACCGGTTCGGGCGAGGCGGGATATCCATCGACCGGCCAGCTATCGCGGCCTACCTCGCGGCCACTGGTTTTTCTTCGCTGCCATCGAACCTTGTTCCTGAAGATCTGAAGCCGGCAGAACACCTTGAGGTTCACGATGAGCTTGAGCATCGCTCGCGGGACGAGCGTTTGCAGGATCATTCGTACGATATTCCCCGCAGCCGAAGCGATGCCATCAAGCGAAGACTGTAGACGCATGGTCGTCATCGGCGACTTCGGCAAAAGCCGGTTTAGCCTCCGGCCATTCCGTTGTTACAACGACTCCACCAAATGGAAGAGGTGGGGAAATGAGCAAAACGATCTTTGAGTCGTCCGTCCTCCTGCTGGGGGCCGTGTTCACGATTGCCTTCGGCGTGATTGTCGTACCGGCCCTGATTGAGAGCGGAGACATTGTCGGCGCCTTCGCGGCGGGATTCGTCAATCCGTTTGCCTCGGGCTATTCGCTGGACACGATCCTCTGCGCAGTCATCCTGATGGTCTGGGTGCTCTACGAAAGAAGCGCGCTGGGCATCCGGCACGGCTGGATCGCAATCCCGCTCTCCCTCATCCCCGGCGTCGCCCTGGCCTTCGCAATCTACCTCGTGATCCGGTCCCGACAGCTCAGCGCCCGTAAAAGCGATTGAGGCGCAGCTAAGCCCACAAACAAAAACCCCGCCAGATCGCTCTGACGGGGTTTTCAAAATCTCAAGTGTAGCGAGGAGCGCCTACACGATGCCTTCGCGCTGGGCGCGTTTGCGAGCCAGTTTGCGGGCGCGGCGAACGGCCTCTGCGCGCTGGCGTGCTTTTTTCTCGGACGGCTTTTCGAAAGCCTGACGGGCCTTCATTTCGCGGAAGAGGCCTTCGCGCTGCATCTTTTTCTTCAGAGCGCGCAGAGCTTGCTCAACATTGTTATCGCGGACGACGATCTGTACGATGGGAATCTCCATTGGATTGGGGGCGTCGCCCCGATTGTGACCTTGTGTCGGCCAGACAGGCCGGAAAGCGGGCGCTATATCACGTGAAAAGGGTTTTGGCCAAGCCCCCCTTTGCCATGGAGCTCAGTTATGACTGTCACACCTTCCGATAAACTTCGCCAACGCTGGCTGGATTCGCTCCTGCCGGAGGTTCCTTTCGATGGTTGGACCGAGGCAGCAGCGGTCCGCGCGGCCAGTGCGGCCGGGCTAAGCGAGGGTGAACGCGCCCTTGCGGCCCCGCGCGGCGTGGTCGACCTGATCGACGCATTCTTCGAGGCGGCAGGGCAGGCGGCGAAAGCGGACTTGGCAGCGCAGGACCTGTCCGGCCTGCGGGTTCCGGACAAGGTGAAGGCGGGCGTCCTGGCCTGGCTGCAGGCGCTGGCCCCGCACCGGGAAGCGGTCCGCCGGGCCGTGGCGCGCGGCATGGTGCCGTGGAGCGCCGGGCCGGCCCTTCAGCGCAGCTGGCGCGTGGCAGACTTCATCTGGGAGGCCGCCGGCGACACCGCGACCGACTACAACCGCTATTCCAAACGGGGCCTGCTGGCCGCTGCGCTGCCATCCATTGTCATGTACTGGCTGGATAACCCCTCGGACGAAGACCTTGCGGCCTATATCGACCGGCGCCTTGCTCAGGCTTCAGGCATGGGACGGTCTGCTGGCAGGATCCTTGGCCCCTTGCTTGACGTCATCGGCTCAAAGGGCCCCAATGGTTCAAACGAGCGTGGAACGCGCCCTTAGAAGAGGACCCGGTTTGCCATCTGATTGTCAGGGAAGTTGTCGGACAGAAGTTGATCTGGCGCCCCAGGGGGCTGGGGGGGCTGATGGGTCCGGGGTGCTAGATAGTCACCTCCGTCCGACATGTTCAAGATGGCGGGGTGCGGCGGCGCAAGCAAGACCGAAAGGTGGCAGGTCTGCCTCAATTTCAGTGGTTTCAGCCCAAAAAAGCATTAAAACTACGTTAGGCGAACATCCCACACCAAAATTCGCATTACAGGGGAGTCATAAACCGAGAAAATGACCGAATTTCCCTCCCGCCAGACGGCGCCTGAGCCCCGAATCGCTTTCCACAAGACAGAGATGCAACCGATTCTCGACGTCTACGGACGATTGGTCATGGTTGGTGAGGCGCGCGACTATGCCGTCGGCTGGCACAAGGACCATGCGATCTTCGCAATCTTCCGCCGTCACGCCGAAAGGCCGACCTGGCGAATCGAGAAACAACCCCACCTTGCCAACATGCAGGGCCAGTATGTCGTGTACGGAGAAGCGGGCCAGGTCCTGCGCCGTGGCCGCGATCTGCAGCAAGTATTACGCGTGTTCGACCGCAAGCGATTTACCATCGTCGAGTGATTCCCACAGGGCCTTGTTAACACTCTGTTTACTAAAAACTTCTTGCGAACAACACAAGAACAGATTAGGAACATGCTCATCGGAACGGAGCATGAACATGAACATCGCAGTCAGCTTTCGGGGACGCTCTGGCAAGGCATGGGACTTCCAGCGTGTTTCAAAAGACGCACCATGGGCACGCAGCCCGGGCGCGGTTATCTTCGCAGCCCCAGACTCGTATGGCTGGCGCATCATCCGCATCATGGAACTGACCGGGCGGCCGCATGACCTTCAACCGATCTGGGCGCATGCCGAAGCGGAACGCTATGGCGCGACGGCGGTTTTCCTGGCCCTGGAATTCGACGCGGCAGAGCGCAAGCACCTGATCGCCGACATTGAAGAGGGCTTCAGCCCGGTCTTCCTCGGCGCCCGCGAAGAGCAGATTGCCGCCTAAGACCAGATTCCCTCGTCAGGCGAGGAATCAGGCCCGGATTTTGGCCGTATACCAGTGCTCGATGTCGTCTTCGAGGATGGACAGCGGGCGCGGGCCACCGGTCAGGATCGTATCGTGGAATTCGATGAAATCGAAGTCGGGGCCGAGCACGCGTTCGGCCCTTTCCCTCAGATCCAGCATCTGCTTGCGCCCGATCCAGTAGGCCGCCGCCTGACCGGGCCAGACCGTATAGCGGTCCACTTCCTGCGCCATCTGGGTTTCGGGTTGGCCGGTCACCGAGACAAGATAGTCAATCGCGTCCTGCCGGCTCCAGCGTTCCCGGTGGATGCCCGTATCGGCGACAAGCCGCGCGGCCCGGAACAGCAGCGACTGGAGATACCCGATGCGGCCCAGCGGATCATCCTGGTAGAGGCCCAGATCGTCGGCCAGCGTCTCGGCATAGACACCCCAGCCCTCACCATAGGCCACGTTCCAGATCATTTGCCGGATCAGCGGCAGGCGCGCCTTCTCCGCCGTGATGGAGCTTTCGAGATGATGGCCCGGCACGGTTTCGTGGAACACCAGCGTCGCCAGTGTAAAGGCCGGCCAGTCGGTCATGTCGGTCAGATTGATCTCGAACAGGCCGGGCGCCGAGCCGTCTGCCGGGGCAGCGGAATAGAACGCCGCCGGGGCGGAGGCTTCGAGGAAGTCCGGCACCGCGCGCAGGGCAACTTTCGTGCGGGGGCTGGATGAGACAAGCCGGGGCAGGGCCGCCACCGCCTTGTCGAGATGATCCTGCATCAGGGCCAGGAGCGCGCCATGGCCCTCTGGTGTGTCGGCGAAGATCTGGCCCGGTTCGGCTGCCAGAAGGGCGAGGCGTTCTGCGGCGCTGCCTTCGGTCAGGCCAGCCTCGAACAAAGCCAGTTCCAGTTCCGCCGTCACGCGCTGCACTTCGCCGAGGCCCAGTTCGTGCAGCGCCTCAGCAGAGATGCCTTCATCGGTATAGGCCTGCAGCGCGGCGTCATAATAGGCCTCGCCCGCTGGCATCTGCCACACGCCCGGCTGGTCGGGGGCCATCTCCTGCAACGCCGTGAACGCGTCGGCCAATTGCAGATAGGTCGGCAGGATGTCGTCTGCGACGATGCGCCTGGCCTGGCCCAGCAGGGCTTCGGCATCTTCCAGCGACAGGTCATCCGGCCCGGCCAGCTGGCTTTCCAGCGTCGTGATCAGAACATGCGTCTCCACGGGGCCGGCAGCGAATTTGAGCGCCGCCTCCTTCATTCGCTCCAGAATGAAGCCTGGCGCCAGCACGCCCGCTTTCGCGTCGGCATTGAGGCGCCGGCGCTCGTCATTCATCGAGTCACTGAACTGGGCCAGTCGGTCGACATAGGCATGCGCCTCGGCGGCCGTGCGCACCGGATGCGCCCGGCTCAGCAGGTCCGGCACGTCGATATAGGCGCCGCGCATGTGGTCCATCACATAGGGATAGGAAATGCCGAGCCCGGTCTGGCCATGACCGGAGACGAACAGGCTCTCGGCCGTCTGGTAGGCGGCGATCACGGTGTCGAGGTGGCGGGCCTGCGGGCTGCCTTCGGCGGGGCGGGGCGTGGCGGCCAGCACTTCCAGGATTTCCAGCCGGTTCACCCGGTGGCGTTCATAAGCTGCCTGCGAGCGGTCTGTCAGGTAGCGATTGAACGGATAGCCGACCGCCTCTTCGGTCAGACCGAGCCGCGTGGCGAGCTCCGGGTCTGCGGCCAGTTCCTTCATCGCGATGGATTGCAGCGTCTGGTCCACCTGCCGGGCAATGCGGCGCGGCGTTCCGGAATCGTCCACCTGCGGTCCGCACGCTGCAAGGCCAGCCCCGGCGGCCAGGCCTGCCAGCAAGGTGCGGCGCCGGATGAGAAAATGGGGCTCAGACAAGGATTTCATGACAGTTTTTTCACTTCGCATTCTCTGCAGTTCATGCCGGTTCGGGTGTTGTGGCCAGTGGTTATTTCCGGTAGGCAATCGCCCAATTATCTCAGATCGGAGAGACACACGTGAACACGACTCCTGCAGCAGGTCAGCCAGCCATTTCTGGCCAGGTCCTTTTCTACAAGCAGCCGCAGCCGCTGTCTCCGGAAGACCACGGTGGTCTCGGCGTCAAGCAGGTCAGTGAGCCGTTCGCTTTCATGCGCGAAGCGCACGCCATTCCGGTGACTGTGACCGAGTTCGGCCTGTGCGCCAGCTCTTTTCCGGTGATTTTCGTCGGTGACGAGCGCACCCCGGTTGCCGTGATGGGGCTCCGTCAGGGCCAGAACCTCTATGTCGGCGCCGATGGCCGTGTGGTCGAAGACTATTACGTGCCGGCTTTCGCCCGCCGTTATCCTTTTGTCTTTGCCGCTGACGAGAGTTCCGACCGCCTGATCCTGTGCGTCGACCGCCAGGCTCCGATGGTCACCAATCAGCCGGAAGTGCCGTTCTTCGAAAACGGCCAGCCGTCGGCCTTCACCAATGATGCCATCGAATTCTGCAAGGAATTCGAGCGTCAGCGCCGTGCTACCACCGATTTCGTCAAGATGATCCGCGATCTCGACCTGTTCGAGCAGAAAACGGTCACCTTCCAGCCGCGCAACCCGGACGGATCCATTGCCGGTGAACTGCAGAAAATCGCCGAGTACTGGGCGATCTCGGAAGAGCGCTTCAACCAGCTGCCCGACGCAAAATACATGGAGCTGAAGGCAAGCGGCGCAATCGGCGCAATTTACGCCCACCTCGTTTCGCTGCTGAACTGGCAGCGCGTGGTGCAGCGCGCAATGCGGATGCAGGTTTCTCCGAACCCGCAGCCGGCACCAGCCGCCGTCTAGGCAGCCCGTGCAGAACAGATCAAAGGCGGCCTCCGGGCCGCCTTTTTTTGTGCCGGATGCGCCATGTCTGCAGGCTCGCCGCGGACACAACTGCCATCACGCTTGCGCGAGCCCCTTCTTTGCCGCGCGTTTTGCAGGCATATGGGCCAAACCGAGCGCGTGCCTCTAATCAATCCGGACCTGTCTGATGAAGTTTTCCGCCTGTTTTGCCGCTCTGTTCGGCGCTGTCCTGTTCCTTCTGCCGGCCGCTGCTGCGCCGGTGAGTGGAGGGCATGCGCGGGTTGAGCTGATTTCCGAGCGTGACGCCGCCTTGCCGGGCGAGACGGTCTATGCCGCGCTGAAGATGGATCTCGATAAGGGCTGGCACGTCTACTGGCTGAATGCCGGGGATGCCGGCCTGCCGCCGCAGGTCATCGTCCAGCCAGGCAGCGACATCGCCGCAGGCGCCGTGGGTGACATCGTCTGGCCGCTGCCGCACCTGTTGCCGGTCGTGGAAGGGGAGATCATGGACTACGGCTATGACGACCATGTCGTCCTGCCATTCCCGATCACCATTCCTGACAATGCGATGGGCCCGGTTACGCTGGACGTCATCGCCGACTATCTCATCTGCGCCGACACGTGCGTTCCGGAACAGGCGCATGTGACGCTGAAACTGGAAACCGACCAGGCCGCAGAGAACGCGCGCAATGGTGAGCTGATCGGCAAATGGATCGCACGCAGCCATATTGCCTTCCCCGGCGAGGCGCGCGTGCTGAAGAAGAATGCAGACTGGACGCTCAGCCTCCGCATGGATGGCGGCTTCGGCAAGGTCCGCTCGATCCGTTTCTTCCCCTTCGGGCATGATATTTCCCACCCCGCTGCCCAGCCGGCAGAGCTTGGCCGCCATGGCGCGACCCTGTCGCTGACCGGCACTGACCTCACTGCCGTCTCGAAGCCGCTGGAAGGCGTCGTCGTGGTCGAGACCGATGATGGAGAGCGCACGGGCTACCAGATCCGCGCCGCCGAAGGCTCGCCGCTGGCAGACACGTCCGGCCTCGGCCCGGTTGGTGCACCCGTCGGCATGGAAGTCTCCGCCTGGAAGCTCGCCTTCCTGGCTCTGATCGGCGGCCTGATCCTGAACCTGATGCCCTGCGTGCTGCCTGTCCTGTCGATGAAGGCGTTCGGCATGGTCTCGGCGGTCGCCAGTGGTCACGCGGACGAAGTACGCCGCCATGGCATCTGGTATACGGTGGGCGTGCTGGTCTCGTTCGCCGCGCTCGCCGCCATCATCGTCGCCGTACGCGCCGCGACCGGGCCGACCACGCTCGGCTTCCAGCTGCAGAACGCGCCGACCGTGGCGGTGCTCTCGCTGGTCATGTTCGCGGTTGGCCTCTGGCTGATGGGCCTGTTCGAGCTTGGCACGTCGTTGCAAAATCTGGGTTCCGGCTTTGCCGACAGGGAAGGGGATGCCGGAGCTTTCTTCACCGGCATTCTGGCCGCTGTCGTTGGCGCGCCCTGTGTCGGCCCGTTCCTTGGCGCAGGCCTTGGCGCAGTGATGGGCCATTCGGCGCCGGTGATCTTCGCTTTCTTCCTCACCATGGGCTTCGGCCTCGCGCTGCCCTTCCTTGTGCTGAGCTTCGTGCCGGGCCTGCACCGCTTGTTGCCACGTCCTGGCAAGTGGATGGACACGCTGAAACAGTTCCTGGCCTTCCCGATGTTCCTGACAGGCGCCTGGCTTCTGAAGGTTCTGGGCGACCTTGGCGGGTCCGGCGTTGTGGCCTGGACGATTGCCGGCGCAGTCGCGCTCGCCTTTGCCGCCTGGCTGTGGAAGCGCGAAGCCCGCGTGCCGCGCATTCTCGCCGTGCTCGCATTGGGTCTAGCCCTGTTTGGCGTCATCGAGCGCGCCATGGCGCCAGCGCCCGCCATCGGCGGGTCCAGCTCCTACGCCGCCAAGTATGAGGCCGAACCGTGGAGCACGAGCAGCGTCCAGTCGCTGATCGCTGAAGGCCGCCCGATCTTTATCGACTTCACCGCCAGCTGGTGCGCGACCTGTCAGGTCAACAAGGCAACGACGCTGAAATCAAAAGCGGTGCACGAATTCTTCGCGGCCAATAATGTCGCCTTCCTGGTGGCGGACTTTACCCGCAAGGACCCCGCCATTGCCGCCGAACTGGCTCGCCACCAGCGCGCTGGCGTGCCGATGTACCTCTGGTATCCGGCCGGGTCGTCCGAACCGCAGGTCCTGCCGGAAATCCTCAGCCAGGGCCTCGTCACCGGCCTGCCGCTGACACCGTGAAGCTGGCCATGGACTGGAGAAAATCCCCCATGTTCACGATCAACCGGCGCAACCTGTCGCTGGCTGCCGGCATGGCCGCCGCTGTCGCGCTGACCGCCGGGGCCTTGATCGCTTCTACCGCAAGCTCGGACGCCAGTATCAGGCCCGGTCAGCCTGCGCCGGATTTCATTGCAGCAGATTCCAATGGCCAGGCCGTCTCGCTGGCAGACTTTGCGGGCAAGACGATCGTGCTGGAATGGACGAATGATGGCTGCCCCTTCGTGCGCAAGCATTATGCCCGCCCGCCCGGCAACATGCAGGGCCTGCAGGCCGACGCCGCCAATGATGGCACGGTCTGGCTGACCGTGATTTCCTCTGGGCCGGGCAAGCAGGGCTATGTCGACGGTGCGCGCGCCAATCAGTTGACGGAGGAACGCGGCGCCGCGCCGACGCACGTTCTGCTCGATCCGGATGGTACGCTTGGGCGGCTCTACAAGGCCAAGGCCACGCCGCACATGTTCATCGTCGCGCCGGATGGCACCATCGCCTATCAGGGCGCCATCGACTCGGTGGCCTCCGCCAATGTGGCCGACATCGCAGGCGCCACGAACCATGTCCGCGATGCGCTGGGCAGTCTCGCCGCCGGGGAGCCTGTCGCGGTTACTTCCACAAAGCCGTATGGCTGTTCTGTAAAGTACTGACAGCAAACCATGCTTGATCCACGCCCCTCACGGCTCTAAAGCCGCGCGTCATGATTCAGATACTTCCCGAAACCCCCGTATTGCACGCCGCAGCCATCGAAGACCTCTTCGATCGCACGTTCGGCCCCGGCCACTTTGCCAAGACGGCAGAGCGGCTGCGCGAATATTCGCGCTCCATTCCGGAGGTCAATCGCGTCGCCGTTCTGGATGGCAAGGTGATCGCCGTCTGCCGGGTCTGGCCTCTGGTGGTCGGGCCGAACAAGGACCGGGCGCTGTTCTATGGCCCGGTCGCCGTTGCGTCCTCGCACCGGGGCAGCCGGCTTGGCCTGAGTGTGACAGGTGAGGCGCTGGAGGCCGGCAAGGCCGCTGGCTGGCCCGCCGCCATCCTGATCGGCGCGCCGAGCTATTTCGGGGAGATCGGTTTCACCGTCACCCCGAAGAACCAGCTTCTCTTCCCCGGCCCACAAGACCAGGCCCGCGTCATGGTGCGTGACCTTGCCGGCGATGCCAGCCAGCTGTCCGGCATGGTGACGGGGCTTGTCGTCCGCGCTTAGGCGACCGCATACCAGATGCAGGCACCCGTGGTGACCAGCATGACCAACAGCGTGATCACCGTGCCGACGCTGCGCCCGAAACTGCTGCCCTCTGAACCGCCCAGCCCGACGGCGTGCAGCACGCGCCCGACAAGGAAGCTGGCGCCGAGGCCATGCACCAGCAGAACAGGGGCCATCAGCGCGCCAAGCCCCAGCAAGCCCAGCAGCACGACCGGCACATCCTCCACCGCATTGCCCTGAACCCGCAGGCTGCGCTGCAGCGGCTGGTTTCCGCCATCGCCAAAGCCAACCTTGTGCTTGGTCCGCACCCGCCCGACATTCACCTTCAGCGCCAGCATGAACAGGCAGAACAGACCGATATAAAGCGTCGCCGCTTGCATGGATGTCATTGTTGGATTCTCCCTCTATGGCGGGAGCTTAGCCTGCTTTGGCGCTGCGGCGGAAGCGAGATTATAGCATCGGAAAATAATGCCGTACGGCCGTTTCGTTTACGCCATCCGATCCCTGCCACCAGATGATCGGGTAGGACCAGTCATTGGTATGGTCGTGGGGGCGGGTTTCTTCAAAGGCAAAAGTGAACTCACCAAAATAGCCGCTCTTGTCTCGCGGTTGCAGAATGCCGCAAAAGCCGAGGATCTGGATGAGCGTTCGGCGTTCATATTTGTTCGAGCGGAACACCCCTGTCAGGGCTTTTTCCAAGGCGTTCGGTCCAGCATCGGCAGGCATGGAATCCGAAATGTTCAAGATTCGACGGAGTATAAATATATCCTCTTGCGTCGGTTGGGGAACGGACAGGGCTCTGAATTGCTCGAGATCGTATGCCGGGTAGGGAAGTATGTTGTGACGGATACCGCCATATTTCGCTCGTTCCTGAGAAAGGTAAGACATGTCTTCGTCTTTGGGCGGACGCAGTTGCACATATCCGCAATAGTCACAGGCGACATTCCCGCTCGGCAAATTCCGTTGCGGAGCCTGCGCAAGCTTGTGCAGGGGAAAACACTCTGCAAAGGCATAACTTCCAAGTGCTGAGCGCAGATCGAGGCGGCGGGTGCTGAGGCTTGCAACAAATGCATTCGAAATGCGCTCAAGGTTGGTTTTGCTGCGTTCCTCGACCAGCCATTCAACAATTGCGTCGTGAGATGAGAGGCGTGGGTTTGTCATGAGCTCTACCAGTCTGTCACGCAAAACATTCCGCCACGTCCGCCATCCAGCCCTGCACCGCCTCCTTCGCCTCAAGCGAAGACTTGCCATGCCGCACGAGGATCAGGTCTTTCTCCGGCGCAAGAACCGTATACTGACCTTCATAGCCATTGCAGGAGAAGCTGCCCGGTCCGGCCATGCCGAGCCACCAGTGGGCGCCGTATTTGAGGGTTTCGATCTCCGGCACGGCGGGCGTCGGTGTGCGCGCATAGTCCACCCAGCCTTCAGGCAGGAGGCGCTGGCCGTCCCACACCCCATCGCGCAGGTAGAGCAGGCCGAAGCGGGCAAAGTCCCGCGCGGTGCAATAGCAGAAGGAGGAGCCAATAAATGTGCCCGCCGCGTCGAATTTCGGGCTGGCGGAGACCATGCCGATAGGCGCTAGGAGTTCCCTGAACATGAAGTCACGGAAGGCGTCACCGCTCGCGCCAAGCGCCCGGGCGGCGCAGCGTGCGACGATATTGGTCGTCCCGCTCGAATAGTTCCATACCGTGTCCGGATCATGTGCCAGCGGCTGGCTGGCGGCATAGGCTGCGACATCGTCCCTACCGTTGCCGAACAACATCTCGATCACATCGGACACACCTGCATCGACATAATCCTCCGCGAACTTCAGCCCGCTCGACATCCGCAGCAACATGTCCAGCGTGATGGCGCCGCGCGGGTCACCGGCTTCCTGCCATTCCGGCACATCGGCGGGCGCGTGCACGTCCACCTTGCCGTCCCGCACAAGAATGCCGATCAGCGCCTGCGTGATCGATTTCGCCTCCGACCAGGAGGGATAGGTATGCGCCGCCGTAAAGTCCCGCCAGTATCGCTCGGCGACGATCCTGCCGCCCTGCACGGCGAGGAAGGCGTGCGTCTCGCCCATCGTCTCGGGCGCGGGGTCAGAGAAGGCAAGATCCATCAGCCGCGCGAGCTCATCCGTGTCTGTGCCGGGGGCGGGGGCGCCTTCGGGCCAGGCTTTGGTCGGCCAGGCGACACCTTCGGGCTGTGAGGGCAGGGGCGGCAAGGTTTGATCGGCTGACATGAAAGGCGCTCCCGGCTGGTTTGTTTTCCCCAACTAACCAGAGGTCACGGGCGACTTGCAAGAAGGGGGCTTGCTTGCCTTAGGGGTATGGGCCGATAAAAGTGTAATGCGGAATACAGAGACGGTCCCGAAACCGTCCGCAAAGCCGCAAGGGAGCGAAACGGACCGCGCCTTCGGGCCCGGCTAGAGGCATGGACGGAAACACGCAGGTTACCCCCGATATCGAAGCCCCGCCGGCGCGCCAGCTGACCCAGGCGCTGCGCAATCCGCGCGTGCGCCTTGGCCTCATGCTGGGCGGGGCACTGCTGATCGTGCTCTTGCTGGCGCGGTTCATGGCCGACCGCGCAGCCTATGTCTCGACTTCGGATGCCCGCATCGCCGCCGACATGATCGCCGTCTCGACCGATATTTCCGGCAGGATCACCGACCAGCGCGTCTCCGCAGGCGATGCCGTGAAGGCCGGCGACGTGCTCTACACGATCGACGACCGGGAAGCGGTCTATACGCTCGCCGAATACGAGGCCGAGGCAAATCGCCTGCGGGCCGAGATCGCACGCGGGGAGGCCAGCATCGGGCTTGCCTCGTCCAAGGCCGGCAGCGAAGTCGCCGCCCGGCGCGCGGGCACCCAGTCTGCATCAGCCTCGGTGGAAGCGGCACGCTCCAATCTCGAAACCGCCCAGCGCGACTTTGAGCGCACCAAGGGCCTGTTCGACCGGGGCCTGCTGCCGCAGAGCAATCTCGACCAGTCCCGCAACACGCTCGACACGGCCAGGCAAGCCCTGCTGCGCGCCGAAGCCGAACGCCAGAGCGCGATGGCAGACCAGCGCACCGCCAGCATTGAAGGCGAGGAAGTCCAGTTGATCGAGCTGGATCTCGGCGTCCTCCGCGCCGCGCTGGAACAGGCCGAAGCCCGCGTCGATGCCCAGCGCGTCGTGCTGGAGCAGCACACGATCCGCGCGCCCATAGACGGTGTCATCGACGAGCTGTTCTACGATGTCGGCGAGCATTCCCTGCACGGCTTCCGGGTGGCGCTGATGCATGATCCGGACGCGGTCTGGGTGTCGGCCAACATCAAGGAGACCGACATCCGCAAAGTCGCCCCCGGCGCACCGGTGCGCGTCAAGGCCGACAGCGATCCTGGCGCGAAGATCACCGGTACCGTCACACGGATCCATGATGCCACCATGGGGGAGGCAGCACTGATGCCGAACCCGAACGCCAATGGCGTCTTCACCAAGATCACCCAGCGCATCACCGTGCGCATTGACCTCGACGATGCCGGCCAGACCCCGGGCCTCCGCCTGCGCCCCGGCACGATGGTCAGCGTCCGCATCCGCAAGCAGGCCCGCGAAGACACGGCGTGAGCGCCGCCGCCGCGCCCTACGACATTCCGTCCATGGCCGGCTCGGCGGTGCGCCGGCGCTTTGACCAGTTCGGCGCGCGCTATCGCTGGTTACTGCTGGGCGCGATGCTGACCGGCTCGCTCTCCACCATGCTGGCGGCAACCACGGTGAATGTCGCGCTGCCCGCCATTATTGGCGCCTTTGGCCTTGGGCAGGATCAGGCGCAATGGATGTCGACGGCGTTCCTTGCTTCCTCCACCATCGCCATGCTGGCCAATGCCTGGGCGATGCAGACCTATGGTCCGCGCGCCACCTATGTGTTCGGCATGTGCCTCTTCATTGTTGGCTCCCTGCTTGGCTCGGTCTCGACGACGCTGGAAATGCTGATCCTGTCGCGCGCGATGCAGGGCATTTCGGCGGGGCTGCTCCAGCCCATGTCCATGTTCCTGATTTTCCAGACCTTTCCGGACAATCAGCGCGGCACGGCGATGGGCATCTTCTCCATCGGCGTCGTGCTGGCGCCTGCCTTCGGCCCGGCGCTTGGCGGCGTCGCGGTAGACCTTGCCAGCTGGCGGCTGGTCTTCGTGTCCACCCTGCCGCTGGCCCTGGTCGCGCTCAGCGTTGCACCCTTTCTGATGCCGTCTGCCGAAGACCCGCACCTGCGAACGCGTCCGCCGCTCGACTGGCAGGGACTTGGCCTGCTGACCGTGGCGCTGATCAGCCTCCTGTCAGCCTTTGCCGGAGCGAACCGCGATGGCTGGGATTCCGACATCACCTATATCAAGTTCGCCGTCGGCCTGATCGCCGGGGTCAGTTTCGTTTTGTGGGAATTGCGCCACCCTTTCCCCGCCCTCAACCCGGCTATTTTCACCTATCGTCAGTTCTGGTCGGCGGGCCTGATCATCTCGGCGACTGGCATCGCCATCTATGCCTCGACCTATCTGATCCCGCTCTTCGTCCAACTCGTGCAGCACTATTCGCCAACCGCGGCGGGCGTCATGATGATCCCGGCGGGGCTTGCCATGGTGGTGGGTTTCCCGATTGCCGGGCGCCTGACAGACCGGGTCGATGCGCGCTATCTGCTGGCTTTCGGTCTGATCTGTTTTGCGATCTCGGCGCACCTTCTGGCGAATGTCACCATGCTGACGCCTTACTGGGTGCTGGTCGGCTGGATCGTCCTGTCGCGCATTGGAATCAGTTTCTGCATGCCGCCCGCGAACACAACCGCCGTGCGCGCTGCGCCGCCGCACCTGCTGGCATCGGCCACGGGCGGGGCCTCTTTCATGATGCAGGCTGGCGGCGCATTCGGCGTAAACCTGCTGGCCATCCTGTTGCAACGACGGATGATCTTCCATGGAGATCATCTGGCGGTCGGCCTCAATGAGGCGAACGCGGAAATGCTCTATCAGCACACACTCTATGCGCGCGAGCTTGGCCGCTCCGGCATGGCCGAACTGCCAGCCTTCCAGGCCGCGTTCGGCGCGCTTGGCCGTCAGGTCTCAGCAGAGGCGCAGATGCTCGCCTTCCGCGATTGTTTCTTCGTCATCTCTGTCTGGTTCGCGATGGTCATCTTCGCGCTCTTCCTGATGCCGAAACCAAACCTGCAACGTGCCGCCCCGCCGGCAGCGCGCATGCCGCTCAATCCGGAAGCGGCTTAGCTCTCACTTATCCTACCGTATAAGCCCCCATGCCAAACTCCGCTGCATGGATCAGCAAAGCACCTTCCTTCAGCAAGGGTTCGAGCAAGTGCGGCTCGATCTGCTCGACACGATCGGGAACGCGAACCTGCACCTGAAGCCCGAAACCATCACGCGATCCCTGCGCGCAAAGGTTCGGGCGAAGCTGAAAGTGCTTGAGACAATCCTCCGCCGCCTGATCCTCGTTCTGGCCATGTCGCTCAAACTCGACCCGGTGAAGCCCCGCCAGTCTCCGTCCGCCGCGCCACCACAAGAGGGTGTCGAAGACGTCACCGCCAGTTTCAAGCGGCACATCAAGACCTATCGCATGGCCCTCATGGGGCGCCCGCTGGGGCCGGTGGGGGATTTTCCGGAGATACGCCGCACCGCGTCCAAAGGCCCTGTGCTCGCCGCACCGCTCCTGGTGCAGGCCGCTGTGCTCCTCCGCATCATGAAGCACCCGGACGCCGCCGCCCGCCGCATGGCGCGGCTGCTGGACCGGATCCGGAAGCGCGGGGAAGGGCGCCCCCATTGCGCGCCCCTTGTGGGCCGTCACCGCCTGACCCCGCAGCTTGGCCTGATCGCCAGCCTCCTGACCGCCCACGTCAAGACCGCGCTGGACACCTGGTACGATACCGGCTGACGCCAATCCCAGTTCACCCAATCTGCCGGAGCGCACCTCGCGCCTCCGGCCGCACGTGCTGGGACAAGCCTAGTCTGCGCTTTCAGGCGCCAGCTTGCGCAGTGATTTCAGCATAAGATCGGCCGCATTGAGCTTGGTGCGATCTGCGCCGGTATCACCGGCAAGGCTGCGGAAGATTTCATATTGGGCGATGGCATCTGTGGCATAGTCAGCGGCCACATCGTCCATGCCAATGTCATCAGCCAGTTCGGCCGTATCCGCGTAGAGTACCGCAGACTGATAGACGATGTCTTTGCGGGCGACCGGGCAAGCGGCGGCGAGAAACTCCAGCCGATTGGCGGAGCCCATGATGTTGGGCAATTGTTCGTTCGCGTAAGAATACTGCGCAAGCCTGTGCTGCCCGATAACATGTCCGCTCGCTTCCGCGATCGCCATGTCCGGGCGGTGCCATGGGCAGGGGGACTCCTCTGTTCGTCCTTTGCCAGAAATCATGTCGTGAATCATGCCGCTGGCTTCAAAGGCGACCACCATCGGCACCAGTTTATTTTCCAGAAGCGTTTTGCTGTTCGTTCCTGCAAAGACCCGCACGGGCAGGCCGGTTTCCGGATTGGCTGGCATGGTCCACATCAGGTCTCTGTTCAGGTTTTCCCAGGCTGCGTCATAGATATGAAGGGCTGCGATGGAGGCGCTCATCAATTGGAATTGCTGTCCCGGATCAGCAATTTTCTCTGCAAGCCGGGAAAAGGAAAGCGCAACGAAATACTGTGTGTACGCATCTTCCGGGCAGGCCGCAGCGTAGTTGGCGGTGTAGTTATAGCCGTTGGAAACCTGCTCCATCGTCGTCGCGCCCGGCAAGGCTTCGGAGACCTGGTACATCACCTGCGCCGCATTATCCGGGCAGGCGACCGGTTCTTCCGCCGCAGCGCTGAAGCTGACTGAGCCGGCCAGCAGGGCAACAAGCCCGATCTGTCTGAGTGTCTTCATCTCGCGTCCCCTCGAGTTGAGTTTGTCTTTAACGTCCTTCGCGCCGCCATGCCAGCAGCAACATGAGAACCAGGAAGCCCGCCGCCACCACGCCCGGCAACAGGGCCTGGCTGGATGAAGACCGCACGGCATAGGCGCCGCGTTCGCGCAGGCCCAGCCAGTTGCCGCCAGCCGACACGCCCCGCGCGCCGCTGCGGCGAATGTCTGGCAGGCCGCTGCCGTCTGCGTTCAGGCGGAACACACCGCCCCCGGTAGCGCGGGCCAGCGGGGAGAGCGGTTTGATGGTGGACTGAAGGTCTGCATATTCTTTCGGATTGGCGGGCCCGTTCAGCACCACGGCTTCGAGGCCCCCGGCGCGGGCGCGGTAGAGGCCGAGCTGGTCAATCGGCGCTTCGGCGGTGAACACGCCCGGCCCGGTCTCGGTCCAGGTGGGCTCGATCATCGTGCCTTCCGGCGTCTCGATCTGGAGCGGCGGGGCAGAATCCAGCAGGCTACGGAGCTCCACATGTGCCATGTCGCCCTCGGCGGAGAGTTTCAGACGCCGCTCTTCAAGCTCCGGCTCCTTCATCAGCCAGTGGACAACGCGGCGGATCAGTTCAGCAAACGGCCCACCGCCTTCATAGCCGCGTGCCCAGAGCCAGATCTGGTCGGACATCAGCATGCCGACGCGGCCTTTCTCGACGCGGTCGAGGATCAGCAGCGGCTTGCCGTCCGGGCCGGACATGACCGTGTCACCGGCTTCCGCCGTCGCCTCGATATAGCGCATCCAGCCGCCCCATTTGAGGCCCTCCAACGGCGCGGTCACCGCGTGGCGTTTGCCCGCTTCCGTCAGGGCCGGGACGAATTCTCCGGTGCGGATCACACCGGTCGGCGCGGCCGGCAGGACAGAGGCAAGCGGAGAGCGCGCAAGGCTGGCCGGGCCGGAGAAATCCTCGCCCGCCGCAATCAGCAGCGCACCGCCCTCGGATACATAGCGCGCCATATTGGCGAGGTAGGACTGGGTAATCACGCCGCGCCGCTCGTACTGGTCGAAGATGATGAGGTCGAATTCCTTCAGCTTGTCCTCGAACAATTCCTCGGTCGGGAAAGCGATCAGTGCGAGTTCGTCGACAGAGGCCTGATCCGATTTGTAGGGCGGACGAAGGATGGTGAAGTGGACAAGGTCCACCGAAGGATCAGACTTCAACAGGTCGCGCCAGGTCCGCCCGGCCTGGTTCGGCTTGCCGGTCACCAGAAGGACACGCAGCCGGTCGCGCACACCAGCGAGGCTCGCCGCCGTCCGGTTGTTTGCCATGGTCAGCTCCTGCCGCCCGGCAGGGGCCTCGACCACGATGACATTCTCGCCGCGCCGCTCGATCTCGATGGGCAGCGGCGTTGCCTCGCCCGCCTTGACGCGCACGCGCTGGGGAATGCCGCCATTGACCGAGACGTTGAGATCAATCTCCCCGCCATCCGGGTCGTCCACCCGCACGATGAGGTTCGCCATTTCGCCGACAATGCCGAAGCTCGGCGCTTCGACCAGTTCCACCCGCCGGTCGCCCCGGTCGGGATCGCCCACGACCAGACCGTGGACCGGGCCGATCACGCCGTCCGCGTTCGGATTGTCTGGCAGGTCGTGCACCTGTCCGTCGGTAATCAGGATCGCCCCGGCAATCCGGTCGCGCGGTACATCGGCCATCAGGCCTTCGAGGGCACTATAGAGATGTGTGCCATCGTCATTCGGATCGCTTTCCAGCACGCGCACTTCAAGGCTCGGATCTTCGGCCAGCTTGGCTTTGACCGCCTCATAGGCTTTGCGGGCCGCCGCCTCCCGGTCGCCGATCTCCATGCTTTCGGACCGGTCCAGCACCACGGCGGCAACCGAGGGCAGGGGCTCGCGCTCTTCATGCACGAGGCTCGGATTGGACAGCGCCGCCGCCAGCAGCGTCAGGCCGAGGCCCCGCGTCAGCCAGGCCCGGCCCCGCAGGAAGATGTAGGCAACCCAGGCCAGCACGGCGAGCGCAGCCAGCGCCCAGAGCGCCGGCCAGCCGAGGAAGGGCTCAAACCCGATGCGCACAGCTTCAATCATTTCGGCGCCTCTTCCGGGTCTTCGATCGGCAGGCGCGGGCCGAAACTGTCTTCGCGCTGGTCCCCCAGCCGCTCCAGAAGGGCGGGCAGGTGAACCTGATCGTCCTTGTAGCTGCCCGTCAGGATATACATGACGAGATTGACGCCGAAGCGGCGTGCCATTTCCCGCTGCTCTGCGCCGCCGTCCACGGAATAAAGGTCGCGGCCTTTTTTATCCACGGCCCAGGCAGAGATCCAGTCGGCATCGCCAATGAACAGGCCGGAAACGCCATCCCCGCGCGGGGCAGAGCCGGAGCCTGCTCGCTCGATCCAGAGCTGGCGCCCGGCATAGCGGCCGGGAAAATCCTGCAGCAGATAGAAGGTCCGCATCAGGACATGATTGTCCGGCACCGGCTGGAGCGGCGGCGCGTCCAGCCCTTCGAGCAGGCTTTCCAGTCGCGAGATTTCCGTGTTGCCCGCCGTATCGCCATCACGCGTATCAATCACCAGCGCTCCGCCGGAGCGGAGATAGGCATTGAGGCGGGCAATCGCGCGTTCGGACAGCGGCGCCGCATTTTCCGGCACAGCGAAATAGATCAGCGGGTAGAGTTCCAGCGGGCTGGTCTCAAGGTCCAGCTCATCCGGTGGTGCAGGCTCAACCGAGGTGCGGTTGAACAGCGTCGTCGCCAGACCGAACAGACCCGCACGGGCGCGTTCATTGAGGGCGACATCCGGTGTCTTGACATAGCCGAACCGCATCGTCAGCGCCGCTTCGATGTCAGCTTTTGGCGCCTTGCCGGGAGGCAGAGGGATGACAGTCGGACCAGCGGAGACCCGGCGATAGGAACCGTCCGGCATCAGACGGTACTGATATTCCTGCGCGCTGGCATGCGGCGCCGGGAGGAAGACAAGACCCGCCAGAAGTAGAGCCGCCGTCATGCCGGACTTGCGCCCCGGACGCGGCAGGCGCCCGGCAACATGGAGCGCGATGAACAGGTCCAGTGCCAGAAGGATCGCGGCCAGCGCCAATAACGGACCGGCAAGGCGTAGCGAGCGGGCCTCCGCATCCCCAAGCAGGCGGGCGGCGGGCGGCCAGGCTTCGATCAGCGCCGGGCGGGCATTGCGGGCGGCGTTCAGCGCGCGCGTGCCGGAAGGTCCCTGATAGAGGCCGGGCGGGTGGGCTTCGGACGGGGCGAGGTCTGCAAAGTCTGCGGCCTTCAGCGGTGCGGCGCCGGGGCCAGGGGCCGTGAGCCGTCCGTACCCGTCAAGCACCAGCTTCGGCGTATAGGCACCTTCCTCATCATTCACCGCTTCGCCGCGTCCGGCGGCGATACAGCGGCGGAGCATTTGCGGGAAGAGGTCGGAATAGGCGAGGTTCGCCCAGTCGGGCCCGGCGGTGATATGGAACAGGATGATCGTTCCGGCGCCGCGCGCATCGGCTGTGACCAGAGGCGAGCCGTCTGCAAGGCGGGCCCAGGTGTGGCTGGAAAGCTCCGGTCCCGGACGGGCCAGGACTTGCTGCGTGATGCGGACATCGTCCGGTGTTTTCAGCCCGTCAAAGGGTGAGTTTTCCGGGAACGGCGCCAGCGCCTGCGGTTCGTCCCAGGCGAGCGCGCCGCCAAGGGCGCGGGAAGACCGGCGCAGCGGAACGGGCAACAGGTCATCGCCCTGCGCGGCCAGACGCGGGCCGGCAAAGCGGATCAGCGCGCCGCCATTCTCCACCCAGGTGGCGAGGCGCTCCTCGTCTTCCGGCAGGATCTGGCCCACGTCTGTCAGGATGATTGCATCCGGCGACTCCGCCACCAGTGTCTCGATCGAGCCTTCGGTGATCGAGGCAAACGGCTCCAGCGCCTTGCGGACATAGTGCATGTCAGACAGCAGCGGCTGGGCCACGGCGCCCGCATCGACCAGGCCAACACGGCGGGAGCGGTCTGAGGAGTCCCACAGCCAGACGGTGCCTGCGCCCTGCCGGCCGGTGACAGCAAAGCGGGCAATCCGGGCAAGGGCGGCGGCGGGAATGGTGAAGGTCGCGCTCGCCTGTTTCTCGCCGTCCGTGAACGTTGCTTCGGCTGTGGCGAGCGCCGACCCATCCAGCGTCAGGGCCGAGACGAAGGCGCGTTCCTCGCCGCGCGTCTCCACGCGGCGGAGGGTGACGGAGACCGAATCTGTTTCCGAGCTGAGTCCGGTGATGGCGGCTGGCGCACGCGGCGGGGCGGCGAAGACGGAGAGCGGCGCGCGGGCGGCGAGGTCCGCGGCGAAGGCGCGTCCGCTTGTGCTTTCCAGCCCGTCGCTGGCCCAGAAGATGCGTTCGGGCCTCAGGCCAGAAGCGTCGAGCCGGGCGAGGGCGTCGTCGCGGTCTGTGCCCCAGGCTTGCGGGCGAAGCGAGGAAAGGCGCTTGGCCGCATCGGCGCGGCTGAGGCGCTCGGCTGGGTCGGCATTCAGTTGCTGCGGCGCGGTCAGCAGGAGATGGACCGGGGCATCACGATTGCCTGTGTCGAGCGTCGCTGTGGCGGCATTGACCAGCTCGCTCCAGCGCGGGGCAGACGGCCAGCCATTGTCGAGCACGATCAGAAGTGCGCCAGATCCGCCCACGGAGTCACTCTTGGCGCCCGGCGCATAGACCGGCTGGGACAGGCCGAAGATCGCAGCGGCGACTGCCAGCGTCCGGATCAGCCAGACCCACCAGGGCGTGCGGGCCGGGGTCTCTTCCATCGGGTCGACATCATCCAGGATGCGCAGCGATGGCAGCTCGATGTCTTTCGGGGCAGGCGGGGTCGCCCGCAGGATCCACCAGATCACCGGCAGGGCGATCAGGGCCGCCAGCGCCCAGGGTGCGCCGAAGAGGAAAGGCCCGAGCGCGGTCAAAGCTTCGCTCCGAAACTTTCAAGCTGGGCTTTCAGCCGCGCCGCGCTTTGCAGCAGCGGTTGGCCGGAGACATGGCTGACAAAGCGCCAGCCCATCCGGTTTGTCAGCTCGCTGAGCGCATCGCGCTGGGCGGCGAAGCGGCGGTGGTATTCATCGCGCATCGTCTCGGCCCGGCCGAAGATGCGCGACAGCGCGGCGCCCGGCCTGCGCATCTTCACGCGGCCCTCGAAGGGAAAGTCGACCTCGACAGGGGAGGAGACAGCCAGCAGCACGCCTTCGGCGCACTTGCCCGCAAGCGGCGCAAGCCGTGCGCGCCATTCCGGCACCGGATCATAAAAGTCAGAGGCGACAATCAGCGTGGCAGCCGAGCGCGGCGGGGAGGGGAAACTGCCGCCCGTGCCGCGCGCCAGGTCTTCCGACAGCCGGTCCACCGCGCGCTTGCCAAAGCTCGCGCCGCGTCCGCCGCCAAGCGCGCCGATCCGTTCGCCATCCTTGGAGAGGAGAATGGACAGCGCCAGCATCAGAAGCGTGGCTTCCTCGGCTTTGGTGCGCAGCTCGCCCTCGGCCTTCCAGCGGAAGCCCGGATTGTCGTCGCACCAGAAGAGCACCGTGCGGGCGGTTTCAAGCTCAGTCTCGCGCACATAGAGGTCATGACCCTTGGCCGAGCGGCGCCAGTCGACGCGGTCGGCGGCATCTTCCTGCGCATAGCGGCGGTATTGCCAGAAATGCTCGCCCGTGCCCGCGCGCCGCCGCCCGGCAGAGCCGATATGCGCAGCCTCGCTCGCCTCGGCCTTGAAGTTCAGGCCGGGCAGCTGACGGGCAAGCGCTTCGGCTTCGGCGCGGAGATCAGCGGCGGGGGTCATTTCTTTTGAGAAAGTTCGATTCTGCAATAACGGACCCGGTTCCAAAGTTTGTCATGCACGTCCGCGTTCAAAGTTTCCAATGCTGGGGCAAACTCATTTCGCTCGTGCTCTATCACTGACTGAAATCGGGTTTCGTCACTTGCTTCAAATAGGGGGATTTTCTGTGTCTTGGCTGAACTCGCACTGAGGCCATAGTTTTTCTGGTAGTATAAGTCTTCAAGTGCTTTCACTTCTGTCTGGGCCTCAAATGTCCGGGACTTGAAAGGAAGCTGGCCGGGGTGAGCTTTTGCCCATTTTCTCTCCCAAGCCGGTTGAAACTCAGACAAAACGGACGCTGTGGCGTAACACTCAACAAAATCTACAGGTCCGCGGCTCGCGTCGAGGGTAGCATTCTGGTCTGCAGTAGCCGACCAAGGATTGGCTAGAAGACCAATCATTATCTTGATCAGCATCTTGAAGGTGATCATGCCACTTTCCGCGCGAGATCGTTGATCAATTCGCTGAGGCTCGGCGCTTCGCCGGTCGGGTCGTAGCGCATGGCCATGCGGTGGCCGAGGCAGGGTTCGGCGAGCGCTTCGACATCTTCGATGCTCGGCGCGAACCGTCCGCGCAGCAGTGCCCTTGAACGGGCCGCCAGCATCAGCGCCTGACCGGCACGCGGGGAAGGGCCCCAGTCGACGAGGCGCTTCACGTGCGGGTCGGAAGTCTGCTCGGGCCGGGCTTCACGCACCAGCGCCAGAATGGACGAGACGATCTTCTCGCCCACCGGCATTTTCCGCACGAGCGCCTGAAGCGCGAGCAGGCGCTGGGCGTCAAGGGCCGGGCGGACGGTCTTGTCCTCGCCGCTGGTCGTCTCGATCAGGATGCGGCGCTCGGTGTCGAGGTCCGGATAGTTCACGTCCACTTTCAGAAGGAAGCGGTCGAGCTGGGCTTCGGGCAGCGGATAGGTGCCTTCCTGCTCGATCGGGTTCTGGGTTGCCAGAACATGGAACGGCGCCGGCAGGTCATGGCGCATGCCGGCCACGGTCACATGGCGCTCCTGCATGGCCTGAAGGAGGGCAGACTGGGTGCGGGGGCTGGCGCGGTTGATCTCGTCGGCCATCAGAAGCTGGGTGAAGATCGGGCCGCGCAGGAAGCGGAAGCTGCGATGGCCGCTGGCGCTCTCGTCCAGGACTTCAGAGCCGAGAATGTCGGAGGGCATAAGGTCTGGCGTGAACTGGATGCGCTGGTTGGACAGGCCGAGCGCGGTGCCCATCGCCTCAACCAGCCGCGTCTTCGCAAGGCCGGGCGCGCCGATCAGCAGGGCATGGCCACCTGCCAGAACGGCGGCGAGCGCCAGCTCCACCACACGCTCCTGGCCGAACACGGCCTTGGCGATTTCGGCTTTGACTTGCTGGAGGGTTTCGGCGGCAGCCTCGGCATCGGCGACAATCGCCTCAGCGGTCACATTCGTATCAGCCATATTCTAAGCGCGTCTCCGGGTTTGCGTCGGTTGCAATCAGACCTATTTGTAAGGCCTCTTCAAGGCGGAGGAAGATGTGACAACCAGTACAACGGGCACAATCAGCCTCGAAGAGACGCTGAAGACCATCCTGCCCGAGGGCACGCTGGATGGGAAGCTGCCGCCTGTGCATCTCTGGCAGCCGGAGCAGAGCACCGATATCGGCATGGAAATCCACGCCGACGGCAGCTGGTGGCACGATGGTGACCGCATCAACCGGGAACGGCTGGTGAAGCTGTTCTCCCGCATCCTGCGCCGGGATGAAGACGGCCAGACCTGGCTGGTCACGCCGTATGAGAAAGTAATCGTCCATGTCGAGGACGCGCCCTTCCTGGCCGTGCGGGTCGACCGCGTGGGCGAACCGGGCAGGGACCAGACGCTGGCCTTCCTCACCAATCTGGACGACATCACCCTTGCCGGGCCGGAGGCGCCGGTGACGGTAAGCACAGATAAAGAAACGGGCGAGCCCTCGCCTTATGTGCTGGTGCGCGGGTGGCTTGAGGCAAAACTGACGCGGCCTGTGTTCTACGAGCTTGTGGAAATGGCCGAACCCTCGCCAGACGATCCGGACATATTGGGCGTCTGGAGCCAGGGGACTTTCTTCCCCATCGGCCCGGCATCCTGAGGGAAAACGGCATGTCCTGGGCTGGCCTTGAAGACTTTATCGCGCGCGTTGAGTCGCGCCTCGATCCGCCGGTCGGCAATGGCCGGCTGGGCGAGACGGGCGATATGGACTTCCTGTCGCCTGAGGAAGTCGCCATCATCCGGCCTGCGGCTGTCCTGTTCGGTGTCATCCCGCGTGCCACTGGTCCGACAGCCCTGTTGACCGTCCGCCCGATCACCATGGCGGACCATGCCGGGCAGGTCGCCCTGCCGGGCGGCAAGGTCGATCCGCTGGATCTGGATGAGGTCGCCGCCGCCTTGCGCGAATCGCAGGAGGAGGTCGGCCTTCAGCCGGATGACGTGCAGATCCTTGGCAAGGCCGCGCCCTACATCACCGGCACGCGCTACCGGATCACGCCGGTCGTGGGCCTGTTGCCTGCTGATTTCGTCGCCATGCCGGACATCACTGAAGTGGCCGATGTGTTCGAAACGCCGCTCGAATTCCTGATGGATTCCCGCAATCACCGGATGGGGGAGGCGATCTACAAGGGCAAGCCGAGGCGCTATTACGAGATGCCCCACAATGGCTATCGCATCTGGGGCGTTACCGCTGGCATCATACAGCGCCTATATGAGACGCTCTACGAAGCATAAGGCTTTGGGCGATTTGGGGTTTCGCGGATTTGGGCATCTGCCTATCCTGCGAACCAGCAAGCGAGGACGGACACATTGGCCGGACGCATACTCTTTGAACTTTTCTTCTTCTCGATCCCGTTTCTGGTGTTCGGGCTCTACCTGATCGCGACCGCGACGGCAGAGCAGGAAGGGCGCCGGAAATGGCCGATCAACCTCCTGTTCCTGATCGGGCTTGGCTTTGCGGTCGTGGCCTTCTTTGCGATGGCCTTTTTCGACAAGCGCACACCGGAATTGTGCCAGAAGCCGACCCGCTATGTGGACGGCAAACTGGTGCCGGGCGAGTTCTATCCCTGCCCGCATGATCTGAAAGATGCCGGACGGCCCGGCAGCGATGATCCCGGCGGATCTGTTGAGCTGCCCACCGATGGAACGGACATCACCGAAGATGGCACAGACTGAGCGCATAGAGGCCGACTGGCTGAACGCGCCCGGCACGCGCGCAGTGATGGCAGTGCTGGAAGCGGCCCGTCCCGGCGGCGCCCGGTTTGTCGGCGGCTGTGTGCGTGACACGCTGCGCCAGGCCGTGGCGAAAGATGTCGACATCGATATCGCCACGCAGATCATGCCGGAAGATGTGATGGCGGTCATGAAAGCCGCCAGTATCCGCGCACTTCCGACCGGTATCGATCACGGTACGATCACCGTCATCGTCAATGGACGACCGTTTGAGATCACAACACTGCGCCGTGATGTCGAGACCGATGGCCGCCGCGCCGTTGTTGCCTTCACCGAAGACTGGGCAGAAGACGCCCAGCGCCGGGACTTCCGCCTCAATGCCATCTATGCCGGTCCGGATGGGACCCTGCACGAAGTCGTGCCCGGCGGCATTGAGGATGCCCTGTCGGGACGCGTGATCTTCATTGGCGAGGCCGATCAGCGCCTGAAGGAAGACTATCTGCGCATCCTGCGCTTCTTCCGCTTCAACGCCTGGTATGGCGCCGAGGTGGACGCCGAAGGCCTCGCGGCCTGCACGCGGCAGAAGGACGGCCTCGCAAAGATCGCCCGAGAGCGGATCTGGAAAGAGCTGAAACGCCTGCTGGAAGCGCCAGATCCATCAGATGCGATGCTGGCCATGGAAGAAGCAGGCGTGCTGGCGGCGATCCTGCCGGAAGCTTCCGCATCGGCCTTGCCTGCAATGGTTGCTGCAGAGCAGGGGGCAGGTCTGTCGCCCGATCCGATGCAGCGGCTGATGGCGCTGATCCCCCGCCGCCTGCGTGAGGTTCAGGAGATTTCCAGCATCCTGCGCCTGTCGAATACGCAGCAGGAGCGGCTTTCCAATTGGGCCGATCCGGCGCTCGGTCATATCGGCGCGCTGAGCCCGGCGGATCTGGCCGAGGCCTTCTACCGGCACGGCGCGGAGGCGGTCTGCGACCGGGCGCTGATCGAGGCGGCTGCCGGACAAGGGGCCAGCCTGAAACTGGTTCTGGCGGCAGCGGGCGTCTGGACCCGGCCGCAATTGCCGCTCGGCGGGGCTGATGCGCTTGCGGCGGGCCTGACCGGGCCGGAGGTCGGCAAGGCTTTGGCGGCGGCAGAAGAAGCCTGGATCGCGTCCGGTTTTACCCTCCCGCGCACAGCTTTGCTTGCCCGGCTCAACCGGCGGGATTAGCGGTCCAGATGTAGAGATTGAGGTAGCCAGCGAGGGTGACCCACAGAAGATAGGGCAGCTGCAGCCAGGCCGCCGCCTTCGAGAATCGGCCGAACTCGCCCGCCACGGCGGCAATCAGCAGCCAGAGCGCGATCAGGACGCCGAGCGACAGGGCGATCTGTTTCAGGCCGAAGAAAAACAGACTCCAGGCGACATTCACCATCAGCATGGCGAAATAGATGCCCAACGGACGGCTCGCAGCGTGGAAACTGCCCGCCCGCCACAGGACCAGAAGCGCGCTCAGCATCATCATGGCGAACAGAAGCGGCCAGACGAGTCCGAACATCCAGTCCGGCGGCGTCAGCGAGGATTTTTCAAGGCTGGAATACCACGGCTCCTTGCCGTTTCGGGTCACAAGCCCGCCGAGCGCACCGGCGATTGCCGTCGCCAGCACCAGCAACAAGCTGGTGCCCCAGGGAGGGGCCCGCATGTTTTCCACCATCAGGCGAGCCTTATACGCCTGTATGGTTAAGCCGTCTTCAGGGAACGCCTGAGGCGAGAATCCCTCGCTGGCCAGCGCTTTGATGGATCAGGGCCATTTCACGATGGGGGGCATGGAGGACAGGATGCTCGTCACATTGCCGCCGGTCTTCAGGCCGAACGTCGTGCCCCGGTCGTAGAGTAGATTGAACTCCACATAGCGCCCGCGCTGGATCAGCTGTTCCTCTCGCTCGGCCTCGCTCCAGGCCTGCGGGAATCGTTTGCGCACGAGTTTCGGGTAGATGTCGGCGAACTGGCGGCCGACTTCCTGGGTGAAGGCGAAATCGGCTTCCCAGTCGCCGGTATTGAACCGGTCATAGAAAATTCCGCCCGTGCCACGCGGTTCATTGCGGTGGGGGAGGTGGAAGTAAGTGTCGCAGGTCTCTTTCATGTGCGCGTAATCGACGCTGGCATGCGTGTCGCAGGCCGCTTTCATTGCGGCATGGAATTCCACAGAATCTTCAAACGCCTGATCGCGCTGGTAGGCGAGGAGGGGATTGAGGTCTCCGCCGCCGCCGAACCAGCTCTGGCTGGTCACCAGCATGCGCGTGTTCATGTGCGCGGCCGGAACATGCGGGTTGCGGGGGTGCGCGATGAGGGAAATGCCAGATGCCCAGAAGCGGCCATCCGATTGGTCTGCGCCGGGGATCTGAGCAGCGAAAGCCTCTGAAAACGTACCGAAAACCTCGGAAAAATGCACGCCGACCTTCTCGAATACCTTGCCGCGCATCAGGCCCATTCGCCCGCCACCAAGGTCTTCGCTGCCGTCGCCGCGCGTCCATTCCGTCAGCTCGAATTTACCTGGTTCACCCCGGTAAAGTGGCGGGCTGGCCTCGGCTTCGATGGCTTCGAAGCGGGCGCAGATGTCTTCCTGGAGCGCACGGAACCAGTCACGGGCGCGCTGTTTGCGGGGGTCGAGGTCAGGTGTGGTCATGGCCTATGTCTTGTGGCGTAAGCTGCACAGCTTGCAAGCCCCCTGTTGTCACAGGGCTCAAGTCAGGATAACGGCCTGTTTCAGTGTTTATCAGGGGTCGGCCCCGCGCCCTCTTGCCGCAATGTGCGAGAGGACGGGGTTCTGTAATACGGGGTCAGACTTCTGCCTGTTGAGGACGGGATTGCGTGACCGATCAGACATCACTTGAGCACGGCGGTGCAGTAGACGAGGACCGCCGTAACTTCATTCACATCGCGACGGGGGCTGCGGCTTTCGGCGGCGCTGCCATGTTCGCATGGGTCGCTGTCGACCAGTGGAACCCGGCTGCTGACACCAAGGCAGCTTCGGCTCTGGATGTCGACATCTCGAAAGTGCCTCTGGGCAGCGAGATCCGCGTGCTTATCGGCGGCAAGCCGTTCTTCATCCGCCACCGGACGCCGGCCGAGATTGCTGCCGCTGAAGCGGTGGACATCAAGACCCTGCGTGACCCGCAGACGGATGATGAGCGCCTGCGCCCGATGCAGAACGGCGAGCTTAACCGCGCCATCCTGATCACTTCAGGTGCCTGTACACACCTCGGCTGCGTGCCCGTCGGGCCGGCTCAGGGCAACACAGGTGAATATGGTGGCTGGTACTGCCCTTGCCACGGTTCGGAATACGATACGTCCGGCCGCATCCGCAAAGGCCCTGCGCCTCTCAATCTCCCGGTTCCGAACTACACGTATGTGTCGGACACCGTGGTCAACATCTCGCTGTAAGGACGGTAGGACATGAGCGGACACGAATCCTCCTACACCCCGACCAACGCGTTCACACGCTGGCTCGATACGCGCCTGCCGATCATCCGGTTTGCCCAGGACACGGCGATCAATTTCCCGACCCCGAAGAACCTGAACTACTGGTACACGTTCGGCGGCATTCTGGCGGTCTGCCTTGCTGTGCAGATTATCACCGGCATCATTCTGGCAATGCACTACGAAGCGAGCGTCAATGGCGCCTTCGCTTCGGTCGAGCGCATCATGCGCGATGTGCCTTATGGCTGGCTGCTTCGGTACATCCACGCCAACGGCGCTTCGATGTTCTTCCTGGCCGTTTACATCCACATGTTCCGCGGTCTCTATTACGGATCATACAAAGCGCCCCGCGAAGTCCTCTGGATCCTCGGCTGCGTGATCTACCTTCTGATGATGGCCACGGCCTTCCTCGGCTACATGCTGCCATGGGGCCAGATGTCCTTCCACGGCGCCAATGTGATCACCGGCCTGTTCGGTGCGATCCCGCTGATCGGTGAAAGCCTGCAGACTTGGATTCTTGGCGGCCCGTCGATTGGTAACCAGACGCTGCAGCGCTTCTTCTCGCTGCACTATCTGCTGCCCTTCATGATCGCTGCTGTCGTGATCCTGCACATCTGGGCGCTGCACGTGCCGGGCAACAACAACCCGACCGGTGTTGAAGTTCAGGACGTCGAGAAGGAAACGGTTCCGTTCCACCCGTACTATACGGTGAAGGATGCCTTCGCGATCGTGATCTACTTCCTCATGTTCGCGCTGTTTGTGTTCTACGCACCGAACGTGCTGGGCCATGCTGACAACTATGTCGAAGCTAACCCGCTGGTGACGCCTGCGCACATCGTGCCGGAATGGTATCTGCTGCCATTCTACGCCATCCTGCGCGCTATCACCTTCGACCTCGGCCCGATCCCGGCCAAGCTGCTCGGCGTGATCTTCATGTTTGCAGCGATCGCCGTTCTGTTCGTGCTGCCATGGCTCGACACGTCGAAAGTGAAGTCCATGCGCTACCGTCCGGTGGCCAAGCAGTTCTTCTTCGGCTTCGTGGCGACCTGCATGCTGCTCGGCTGGTGTGGTGCATCCGTGCCGACCGATCCTGTGATCAAGGCGCTTCAGGGTCAGCCGACACTGGTTGTCACTTACACCGAGAACGGTTCGGAAGTGACGAGCGAGTACAAAGGTGGCGGCGAAGCCTATGAAGACGCGAAGAGCTTCATGGAAACGCTGCCGGCTGATGCCAGTCCGTCGCTGTCGGCTGTGCCGGCACCGACCTTCCAGTTCAAGCATCTCTCGCTGATCCTGACCTTCTGCTACTTCGGCTACTTCATCATCCTGTTCTTCATCGGTCTGACCGAGAAGCCGAAAGACGTGCCGGAATCCATCCACAAGTCGATCCTGAAACGCCACAAGGCGTCGACGGCGACCGCCATTCCGGCTGAATAGGGAGCCAGGGGAACCATGAAATCGCTTCGACTCCTCACCGCCGGCCTGGCCGGACTCATCTTCACCGCAGCGGCCCACGCCGCCGGTGGCGCCGAGCACCCGCATCCGCCTGAAGGCGGCTGGCCGTTCGACGGCCCGACGGGTCAGTTCGATCAGGCTTCGCTGCAGCGTGGCTATCAGGTGTACAAGGAGATCTGCTCCTCGTGTCACTCGATGAAACTGATGAGCTATCGCAACCTCGGCGAACCGGGCGGACCGTTCTACGATCCGGCCTATTCGAACCCGAACGACAACCCGTTCGTGAAGGCTCTGGCCGCTGAGAACGAAATTCTCAGCCCGACGCCGAACGATGTTGGCGATTATGATTACCGTCCGGCGACGCCTGCTGACCGTTTCCGCAGCCCGTTTGCCAACGTCCAGGCCGCTCGCGCAGCCAATGGCGGCGCTGCCCCGCCGGATCTGTCGGTCATCACGAAGGCCCGCCATGGCGGCGCCAGCTATGTCTACCGCCTCCTGACCGGCTATCCGCATGACGACGCCTTCGTCGAGCGCGAAGTCGACGGCGAGATGGTCAACTTTGTTGACATGTCGAAAATGGGTGGTCATGGCGGCGAGGCAGGCGAAGGCTTCCTGAAAGTCTCTCCGGGCCAGTACTACAACCCGTACATGGCTGGTGACACGACGCCGAACTATGACGGCGACCCGCGTCATCCGCCGAAAGGTGGCTTCCTGGCCATGCCGCCGCAGCTGATCGAAGGCCGTATCGAGTATACCGACGGCACGGCTGCGACGGTTGACCAGATGGCCTATGATGTCGCGCAGTTCCTGGCTTGGGCCGGTGAGCCCAAGCAAGAGCACCGCAAGTCGCTCGGCCTCGCCGTGATGGGCTATCTTCTGCTCCTCGCCGTGCTGCTGTGGTTCTCCTACAAGCAGATCTGGCGGAAGATCGAGCACTAGGCCGATCTGCCTCTCGTGAACGAATTGATTGCCATCCGCAGGGCCAGCCCGGCGGATGGCTTTCTCGTTGAGGGCCTGACGCGCCGTATCTGGACGGGCCGCGTATCCTCCGAATCCACAGTCTTTCGCGAAACACCTGAGTCCGTCGCGGCGCAGCTCACCAAAGGGGGCGGCGTTGTCCTCTTTGATGGGGAGGTGCCAATCGGCTCCGGTCGCTGGGTGCCGGTCCCCGGTCCGGGCGGGCAGGGCGCGTGGATGGAGATCAAGCGCATCGGTGTGCTGGAAGCCTATCGCAAGCGCGGCCTTGGCGAGCTGATCCTGACCGCGCTGGAACAGGCCGGGCAGGAAGCAGGTGCGGAAGGGGCGCAGCTCGCGGTACGTCACGACCAGGTGAGGCTGGTCGACTTCTATGCCGGTCTTGGTTACGTGCTGGCAGACGATGTGGAGATCACCACACCCAATCCGCGCTCACCGCCGCCTGTCGGCATGCGCAAAGACTTCAGGAATATCCCATGAGCAACTGGACACTCGGCATCATCGGCGGTTCCGGCCTCTATGAAATCGATGGGCTGGAAGACCGGCGCGAAGAGCAGGTCGAAACGCCCTGGGGCGCGCCGTCCGATGCGTTGGTGCATGGCCGGATCGGTGATGTGAAGCTGGTCTTCCTGCCGCGTCATGGCCGCGGTCACCGATTGTCGCCCAGTGAAGTGCCTTACAGGGCCAATATTGCTGCGCTGAAAATGGCTGGTGTCACAGATGTGCTGGCAATCTCGGCCTGCGGCAGCCTGCAGGAGGCCTATGCGCCGGGCGATTTCATCGCGGCTGATCAGTTCATTGATCGCACGTTTGCGCGGGCGAAGACGTTTTTCGGGGAGGGGATGGTCGCCCACGTCTCCATGGCCCGACCGGTCTGTTCGCGTTTCAGTGCGATGGCTGCAGATGCAGCCGAATCAGTTGGGGCAAAAGTCCATCGCGGCGGCGCCTATATCGCCATGGAAGGTCCGCAATTTTCCTCTCTGGCTGAATCAAAGCTCTACCGTAAGTGGGGCTGCGATGTGATTGGCATGACGGCGATGCCGGAAGCCAAGCTCGCCCGTGAGGCGGAGCTGCCTTATGCGGTGCTTGGAATGGTCACAGACTATGATTGCTGGCGCGAGGAAGAAGAGGCTGTGACGGTGACCAATGTGCTGGAAGTCATGGCCCGCAACAGCGCGTTGGGGCGAAAGGCCGTTGTAAAACTGGCAGAAACTCTGAGCGGAACGGAACGTACGCCCAGCCCGGATGGTATTGATACTTGCCTGGACTACGCATTGATCACTGCACCGGGGGCACGAAACCCCGACGCGATCCACAAGTTGCAGGCGATTGCGGGACGCGCACTCAACGGCTAAGGTTTCTCTTCCATTAACCTGGGCAGGCGCGGGGCTTGCCGGTCCGGGCTGATTGGAGGGGAGCTCAGAATGAGTGAATCGCAGTTCTATACGTTCATAACCGGCGGAATGTCTTTGATGATCGCGGCCGGGTTACTGGTCGCCTGGCATCTCTGGCGCATGCGCGAGGAGCATCAGGCAGGCATCGTCTCGGCCCTGGATGGCGTCAGCCATGAGCTGCGGATCAATCTGCAGCGCTTCGTGGCTGAGCTTGGCCAGGTCCACGCGATTCAGGATGCCGGGCCAGACCTGCTGCTGCCTGTGCGCCACCCGCAGCTGGACGGGGTCAATGCCTCGATGATCCGCGCCAATCGCAACGCTCTGGCCGTGATCGGAAATACCTACCAGGAACTCGAAGCCCGCAAGATGGCGCTGCGCGCATCGCTGGCCCAGCGCCGCGACCCTGTGAATGCGCTGGACGATGCGATGGATGCCACGATCAATGGCCTCGCGACACTCTACATGTGGGAAGTCCATGGCGGCAAGCGTCCGTCAGAGGTCGGCCGTATCCGGACCTGGGATGTGCGCGACTGGATGAAGGGCCATAATATCAGCCAGAATTCCCTGCCGGGCCTGTTCCTGCGCGATGAAGTCGTCGAGCGCCTGCGCGCCTATGGCCTGCACCTTACGCCGCGCCCGCTGACCCACACGGCGGCCGAATATTATTCTATGCAGTATGACCGCGAGGCCGATATTTTCGCGCCATTCGGACGTCGCAAGACGCCGGAACAGCTGGAAGAAGCGGCCCGCAAGGCGGAAGAGCGCGCTGCGAAGAAGGCTGCCAAGCAAGCCGAGAAAGAAGCCCGCAAGGCTGAGAAAGCCGCTGAAAAAGAAGCCGCCTCAGCAGATGAGGGCAAGCGCGGATCGTTCAATCCGTTTGGCCGGTCTGATGAAGACGATACCGCAGCATTCGATATGGCGGATGATGCGGCGGGCCATTTCGATGAGGGCCAGGTGTTCCATTCGTCCCATGACGAACAATCCGGCATGATGGATGAGGACGAGGACGAATTGGCGATGATGGAAGACGCGGAGCCGAACACCCGTCCGAATTGATCTATCCCTGACAGATCCGTTTTTTCGGCCAGCTTTTTGGGCCGGCCTCAATCAGCGTTTCATGCTGCCGAGAATGCCGCGCAGGATGTATCGGGTAAACTCGCGCGCCGCCGAGCGTGCAGCCTGGTTTCCGGCTTTTTGCAGGGGCGACATCCGGCGCGAGGTACGCTTTGTGGTTTTCTGTGCACGGGCCTTTTTCTTCTCCAGCTCCAGCTTCGCCTTTTCTTCCTGAGCGGCGAGCTTCTCGGCTTCCTTGGCGGCTTTGGCCTCCTTGGATTCGAGCATCTCGTAGGCAGACTCCCGGTCGATCAGGGCGTCATACTTTCCGGCGACGGGGCTTTCGCTCATCACCTTCTTGCGCTCAGCATCTTCGGCCGGACCAAGCCGTGAGGCCGGCGGGCGGACCATGGTGCGCTGGACGATACTCGGCGCGCCTTTGGCATCGAGCGTCGAGACAAGCGCCTCGCCGACGCCAAGGGTCGTGATCACTTCCTCGGTGTCGAAGGTCGGGTTCGGACGGAAGGATTCAGAGGCGGCGCGAACGCCTTTGCGTTCAGCCGGCGTGTAGGCGCGCAGCGCATGCTGGAAACGGTTGCCGAGCTGGGCCAGCACGCTTTCCGGCAGGTCGCGCGGGTTTTGCGTGACGAAGAAAACGCCGACGCCTTTCGAGCGGATGAGGCGCACAACCTGTTCGATCTTCTGCAGAAGGGCAGAGGGCGTGTCATTGAACAGGAGGTGGGCTTCGTCAAAGAAGAAGACCAGTTTCGGCTTGTCCGGATCGCCCACTTCCGGGAGCTGCTCGAACAGTTCCGAGAGCAACCAGAGCAGGAAGGTCGAGTAGAGTTTTGGGCTGTTGATCAGGCGCGTTGCGTCCAGCACGCTGACTACGCCGCGGCCGTCGGTTGTTGTGCGCATCATATCCGGCAATTCGAGTGCCGGCTCGCCGAAGAAGTGCTCGGCGCCTTCGCGCTCCATGACCAGAAGGTTGCGTTGCAGCGCGCCGAGTGAGGCAGACGCGATGTTGCCATACTCCTTGGACAGCTCGTCGCGGATTTCCTTGTCGCTCATATGGGCGAGCAGTTTTCTCAGGTCTTTCAGGTCGAGCAGGGGCAGGCCGTTATCGTCAGCGTACTCGAAGGCGATGTTCAGCACGCCTTCCTGCGCATCGGTCAGCCCCATCAGGCGCGACAGGAGCAGGGGGCCCATTTCCGAAATCGTTGTGCGAACCGGGTGACCCTTTTCGCCGAACAGGTCCCAGAAGATCGTCGGGGCTGCGGAATAGCCATAGTCGGGAAGACCGATTTTCTCGGCGCGCGACACCAGCTTCTCATGCAGCGGATGCGTCTCGCTGCCTGGAACGCAGATGCCGGAGAGGTCACCCTTCACATCCGCGCAGAAGACCGGCACGCCAGCATCGGAAAAGCCCTGCGCCAGGATCTGCAACGTCACCGTTTTGCCGGTACCGGTTGCCCCGGCGACCAGGCCATGCCGGTTTGCGATCTGCAGCAGCAGTTCCTGCGCGACATTCGGTGTGCCCGTGCCGTCCGCGTCTGCTCCGCCGATGAAAATGCTGTCTGTCATGGACGCCCCGCCAGTTTGTATGTCGCCGGAACGCTAGAGAATTCAGCAGATTCGGCAAGGGCCGGGGTGCAATGTGCGCGGCGCAGCGCCTGCTTGACGCGGGGCGGGGCTGGCGCCACGCTTGAGGCTAGGCTGACAGGGGAGACCGGACATGAGCCGTGCCGCGACAACCGGAATTTGGATCATCGCCACCGGCGTGATTGTTGCGTTCCTCTACTGGACCCGCGCCATCCTTGCGCCCTTTGCGCTGGCGGTGTTCCTGTTCCTCACCATCGAAGGCTTTGCCACGATGATCGACAACTGGTCGCGTTTCCTGAAAATCGGCCATGCGCGGATTCTCGCAATCCTGCTCGTTCTGGGCGGATTCATCGGCTTTATTGGCCTGATGGCGAACGGTATTGCCGAGTTCGGCCGGGATGCCGGGGAATATGAGAACAAGATCAATGGCCTGATCCAGGATGCCTATGGTCTGGTTCACATGACCGGCGCGCCAACGCTGCAGGAATTGCTGTTCAACGAGACCGGCCAGCGCTTCTTCGCCACAATTGCCAATGCGACGGGCGACCTGTCCGGTGATGTGATGCTGATCCTGATCTATGTCGCGTTCCTGTTTTTGGCCCAGTCGGGCTGGACGCAGAAGCTGGACAATATCTTCCCGGAATTCGAGGCCCGCGCGCAGGTGCGTGAGGTCGGAGACGAAGCCCGGCGTGGCATTGAGACCTATCTCTGGACGCAGACCGTGATCTCGGCGCTGATCACAGCACTGACCTATGGCACGTTGATCTTGCTGGGGGTCAAGAATGCCCTGTTCCTGTCAGCCCTGATCTTCGTGCTGAACTATATTCCGACTGTCGGCTCGATCGTCGCGGCACTGGTGCCGGCGCTATTCGCGCTGGTACAGCCATCCATGCCGGGCTGGGTGCCTGACGCCCCGCTGGAGCAAACCTATGTTTATGCCGCCACCGTGCTTGCGGCGGTGAGTTTCTGGCAGTTTTCGATCGGGAATTTTGTTCAGCCAAGGATGATGGGCGAAACGCTCAACCTCTCATCACTTGTTGTGCTGTTGGCTCTGGCGGTGTGGGGCGTGATCTGGGGCATCCCAGGCATGTTCCTGTCCGCACCGCTGACTGTGTTGATGATGATACTGTTTGCGCAATCCGATGCGACACGCTGGATCGCCATCCTGCTGTCCTCGGACGGGAATCCGCAGGGAAAAGGCGAATCGCAGGCACCGCGAGATGCAGTTGACGCTGCACAAGAAGGTGGAGCGTAAAACCAATTTCTGGCACGTCATGGGAACGTCTCCATCTGAATGATCCAGAGCATCCGCATTTCATAAAGTTTATAAGCGAACTGAAGTGTCAGTCTTGCGAATAGGCTTTTCGACCCAAGATATACAATCAGGCCTCCGCGTGCGTCCCCCCACCCAGCCTGCGGATCAAGGCCTGTAGGGCCCGCTGGACACGTCCCCGTCTGGCGGGCCCGTTTTGTTCAGGCAGGGATTCCCATTCTAACAAGCACCACACAGGAGTTTCATTTGAAACTGCTGTGTTGAAGGAATAAGTGACCCGGGTTAGACCAGAAAACACCGAATCTTTCTCCCCGTGTGAGTTCCCCCCATGAACAATCAGACTGTCGCCGCCGATCCGCTCGAGCAGGTGCTGACGCAGGTTTCGCTGGAGTCCGGCAATGAAGACCTGACAGGCCTCGAGCCGGCAGATGTAGAAGCCCTTGGCCGGGGCCTCTGGGCCTGGGGTGCGCAAGTGCCCGCGGGCGAGCAGGATGTGCGCATCCTGATGGATGCCGAAGGCGCATCCGGCAAGCTGGGTCGCAGCGTGCTGGAAACCGCCGGGCCTGACATGCCCTTCCTGGTCGATTCCCTGCTTGGCGAATGTGCCGACCAGGGCTTTGAAGTGCGGACCCTGTTCCACCCGATCGTGCGCCTCGAAGATGGCCGCATGGTTTCCGTGATCCAGATCCACCTGCCGCGCCTGACCGAGCAGGAGGCGCGCCGTCTGGTCGAGGGCGTGCGCCGGACGCTTCAGTCTGTTGCAGAGGTGATCGCTGACTTCAAACCGATGAAAGAGCGGATGCGCGCGGAGATCCGCGGCCTGTCGCTTCTGGAAGAGCCGAAGCACGCAGACTCGCATGAAGCGGTCGCCTTCCTCGAATGGCTGACGAAGAACCATTTTGTCTTCCTCGGTTGCCGTGAGTATCGCTTCGAGACCGATGCGGACGGCGGCGTGCTGCCGGAAGAACCGATCATGATCGATGGCAGCAATCTGGGCCTGCTGCGCGATGAGGATGTGAACGTCCTTTCGCGCGACGCCGAACCCCTGATCCTGACGCCGGCGATCGGCGAATTGCTGTCCGAACCGTTCCCGCTGATCGTGGCGAAATCCACATTGGTGAGCCGCGTCCATCGCCGGGTCGCCTGCGATTACATCGGCGTGAAGAAATATGACGCCGAAGGCCGCGTGAATGGCGAGGTCCGGTTCCTGGGCCTGTTCACGGCTGAGGCTTATGACGAGACGGCGCGGTCCATTCCTTTTATTCGCCGGCGCGTACTGAAAGTGATTGCCTCCTCTGGTGCGACGCCGGGCGGGCACACGGAAAAGGCAATTGCCAATCTGCTGGAAACCTGGCCGCGCGATGAGCTGTTCCAGACGCCGTCCAAAGAGCTCGGAACCATGATCATGGGCGCGTTGCACCTGATCGGACGCCCCCGCACGCGCTTGTTCCTGCGCCGGGACCAGTTTGACCGGTTTGTCTCCGCGATTGTTTACGTTCCGCGCGAAGCCTACGATACCACGCTTCGTGAACGGATTACGGACGTTCTGACGAGCGCCTATAATGGCCGTCTGACACGCTTCCAGCCTTATTTTGATACCGGTCCCCTTGCGCGTGTGCATTTCCAGATTGCCATCCAGCGCAATCACCCGGAACCGGATGTTGCTGCGCTCGAGGCTGAGATTACGGCGCTTGCCAGAACCTGGGACCAGGCCCTGCGCGAAGCCTTGATGCAGGCAGAGCTGGATGAAATCGACCGGGAAGGGGCCCGTACTTTCCTTGGTGCCTTCAACGCGGCATACCGTGAAGCGTTCACGCCAGTTGAGGCGGTACGCGATGTGTCGATGATTGCGCGACTGAGCGCCGATGCGCCTGTGCTGGCGCGCGCCTATCGCGGGCCGTCTGAGGATGCCGACAAGATCCGCGTGAAGATCTATTCGCGCAATGGCTCGATCCCGCTGTCCCGCTGTGTGCCCGTGTTCGAGAAGATGGGTCTCTTCGCGGCCTTTGAGACCGGTTACCCGGTGCGTCCGACAGAAAAGCCGGTGGCTGATGCACCAGACGTCTATTGGGTGCACGACCTGTCGATGCGTTCGGAGGCCGGCGCCCCGATTGACCTCGACCTCATCGCGCAACGTCTCGAAGAAGCCTTCGTCGCAGTCTGGAGCGGTTACGCCGAGAATGACGGCTTCAACCGTCTAATTCTGGCAGCCGGTGCGACCTGGCGTGAGGCGGCACTGGTGCGCACGCTGTGTGCCTATCGCCGTCAGACCGGTATGGACCAGCCGCAGGATGTGCAAGAAGCCGCGCTGGCGCGCTATCCGGTCCTGACGCGCCTGCTGATCGACCTGTTCGAAACCCGGTTTCATCCAACAAACGACGTGACGCTGAAACAGCGTGAAACCGCATGCCAGACGATCTGTGCGGACATCGAGACAAGCCTGCGTGACGTGTCTGCGCTTGCGGATGACCAGGTGCTGCGCCGCCTGGTGGACCTCATTCTCGGCGTGCAGCGGACCAATTTCTACCAGTCTGCGGCAGATGGCGGCCCGCACAGCTTCGTCAGTCTCAAGATTGCCAGCCGCGAACTGGCAGAGCTGCCGGAGCCGAAGCCGTTCCGCGAGATCTTCATGTCCAGCCCGAAAGTGGAAGGCGTGCACCTGCGCTTCGGCCCGGTTGCGCGGGGCGGCCTGCGCTGGTCGGACCGGGCGGCGGACTATCGCACCGAAGTGCTTGGCCTGGTGAAGGCTCAGCAGGTGAAGAACGCGGTGATCGTGCCGGTTGGCTCGAAAGGCGGCTTCTATCCGAAACAGCTGCCGGACCGTTCAGACCGGAATGCTTGGTTCGAGGGCGGACGCGATGCCTACAAGGAATTCATCACGGCGCTGCTGGAACTGACCGACAACCTCATCGATGGCGCGGTGACCCACCCGGCCAATACGGTGATCTGGGATGGTGAGGATCCGTATCTCGTCGTTGCTGCCGACAAGGGCACAGCGACCTTCTCCGATACGGCCAATGCGATCAGTCTCGAAAAAGGCCACTGGCTGGGCGATGCGTTCGCTTCCGGCGGTTCGGCTGGTTATGACCACAAGAAGATGGGCATCACCGCCCGCGGTGCGTGGGAAGCGGTCAAGCGCCACTTCCGCGAAATGGGTCAGAATATCCAGACCGAGCCGTTCACCGTCATCGGTGTCGGTGACATGAGCGGCGATGTGTTCGGCAATGGCATGCTGCTCTCGCCGGAGATACGCCTCGTCGCGGCGTTCAACCATATGCACGTGTTCATTGATCCGAACCCTGGCGATTCGGCCAAGAACCTGGCTGAACGCCAGCGCATGTTCGACCTGCCGCAATCGACCTGGGCCGACTATGATACCAGCCTGATCTCCAAGGGCGGCGGCGTGTTTGCGCGCGCGGCCAAGTCGATCGTGCTGAGCGATGAGATCAAGTCGCTGACAGGAATCAGCAAGGATGCCGTCACCCCGGATGAGCTGATCCACACACTATTGAAGACGCAGGTTGACCTGCTCTGGTTCGGCGGCATCGGCACATATGTGAAAGCAAGCGCAGAAAGCCACGCCGATGTGGGTGACCGCGCAAGCGACGCGATCCGTGTCGATGCTACACAGTTGCGCGCGAAAGTGATCGGGGAGGGGGCAAACCTTGGTATGACCCAGGCAGCCCGAATCGAATTCGCGCTCAGTGGTGGGCGGATCAACACGGACGCTATCGACAATTCCGCCGGCGTTGACTCGTCTGACCACGAAGTGAACATCAAGATCCTTGCAGCTGAAGCCATCCGGCTCGGAAATCTGAAAGCAGAAAAGCGCAACGCCCTGCTTGCGGAAATGACCGATGATGTGGCCGCCCACGTTCTGCGTCACAATTATGATCAGACGGCCGCGCTGACACTCTCAGAAGCGACCGCCAAGCAGGACCATGAGGCGCTGGAGCGCTTGATGGTGCAGCTTGAGGGGCGAGGTGTGCTGAACCGCGCGCTGGAGGGCCTTCCGGATGCCGGGAACATGAAGGTGCGTGCCGACCATGGTCAGGGCCTGACCCGGCCTGAGTTGGCCGTGCTGCTGGCTTGGTCGAAGATCACTCTGTTCGACGACCTCGTTGCGTCCAGCGTACCGGATGACCCGTACTTTGAGTCCGTGCTCAAGGCCTACTTCCCGAGCCCGATCGATAAGTTCGGTGAGGCGATGGACAATCACCGCCTGAAGCGGGAAATCATCGCCACCGTTCTGGCGAACCGGTCGCTCGATATGGGCGGTCCGATCCCACTGTTCCGGCTGCGGGAAATGACGGACACGAATGATGCGGCCGCGTTGGTGCGCGGGCTCGAAGCGGCGCGTGTTGTGCTCGACTTTGACGGCTTCCAGCGTGAGGTCGATGCGCTCGACAACGTGGTCCATGCCGATGTGCAGACGGACCTGCGCCTGCTGGCGGCGCAAGCCCTCAGCGCCGCTGGCGCCTGGTTTGTGACCACCATGCCGAAAGGCACGCTGGCAGATCTGGTCGCAGCAACCCACGAGCCGCTGAACGAGTTCAAGGCCTCGCTGGCGGGCATTCATACGTCCTTTGCCGCGGCACAGGTTGAGCGGTCGACACGGTCACTGGTCAAGCGTGGCGCACCGGAGGAACTGGCACGTTGGGCCTCAGCCATGAGCCTATTCGCACAAGGACTGGTCGTCGTCGATCTTGCCCGCCAGAGCGGTCAGAACGTGACGGTTGCAGGCGAGTGCTTCTTCCAGATTGGCGAAGCCTTGCGTATTGACCGGTTGCGGGCATCTGCCCTTGAAGGGCTCGCCAAGGCTGGCTTCTGGGACCGGGTCGCCGGGCGCCGTCTGATCGTGGAGCTGATCCTGACGCAAGCCGATGCGGCCAAGGATGCCCTCGCCATCGGCGGGGCGACTTCGTGGCTGGCACAGCACCAGGATGGTCGCCGCGATCTGCTCGCGACATTGGCCGAGCTTGGCAAGGAAAAGGCGTGGAGTTTCGCGAAATTCGCGCTTGCCGCAGACGCCGTGCGTCACTTCATGAAGCGCTAGGAATAGCATCCCGCGCCAGGCGTCTGCCCGGCGCGGGACTGTTTCATCAGTCTCCGGAGAACAGCGTGTTCACGTCGTCTGTGACGGCGGCTTTGAGCGCACTGCACAGGTCTCCACGTTCGACGCCCTGGGCCAGCGAGCGTTCATAGCCCGGGATCAGGTCTGCCTTGCTTTCGAAGAAGGCTTTCGCGTCGGCGACTCCCTCTGCGGTGCAGAAATTCCCAGCAACCCCGGCAGATTGCGGAATCCGGATCGCCGGAACCTTTCGGATGATGCTCTCGAAATTATCCTTCACGAGTGGCCAGATGACCGGTTGGGCTTCGAGATTGCCCAATGCCGCACGGTAGATCGTGTAAAGCTCATTGCCAGAAATATCGTCCCCGAGCGACAGCTTGAACAGGTCTGTCACAATGTCAGGCGACGCGTTGGAGGCAATTGCGGACAGGATCGTTGCGCGCTCGGTCTGGTTTTCTGACGTCCGGACAAAATCGACTGCGCCGTTGTAGAAGTCCCATCCGCCTTCCTTCACGCCGATGGTGACCGCCGTGTAGAGGTCTTCTGCGGCAAGGGCCACCGGATCGGTCGGCTGACCGATGCCGAGATAGGCCTTGGCGCGGTTCGCCATCACTGTACGTTCGTCTGCGCGGTGACCTTCTTCCAGAAGAAGATCCCACACGTCAGGCGCGAGCAATTGTTCGGAGGTGGACAGGGCAGGGGCCGGGCGTTCGGACAGGTATTCCCAGACCGGGCTGTAGGTATTCTCGACCCAGTCGGCAAGTTTTGCCTTGCCGGCTTCATCCAGCATACTCTTCAGAGTGCCGATCATGCCAATCGAATTGCCGATGGCCTGCGGCGCACCCGTGGTGGCGGCTTCGAGCCCGGCCAGCACGTCTGCTGCATCCGTATTGCCGGCAGAAAAGCCCGCATTGACGGAGTCTGTCAGCATCATCTGCTCGCCCGTGCTCAGCGAGGCGTAAGACGCGCGCAGGGCTGCGGCGTTCTTCGCGTCGGTCACGAAGCGCCAGTAACCGGCACCGCCCGCATTCGGCATGACCCAGTCAGGGCAGGTATCCAGCGCAATCGAGGTTGTCTTGTCTGACAACATCTTGCGCATGATATGATCGCCGGAGGCATCGTGCACGCGTGCCGCGAACGGAATCTTCCATTGCGGCGCTTCCGTGTCGATGGTCGAACCGAGCGGCGCATAACGGCTTTGCGTTACGGTCATTTCTGCGCCGGTGTCTGCGTTGCAGCTGACCTGAACATCCAGGTAGGGGATGCCCGGCTGGGCGATGAAGGTTGAGAAAGACGAGGCGATGTCCGGTTGGCCCGACCCGTCGGCAAGGCTCTGCATGAAGTCCTCCGTCGTCGCGACGCCGTCCTGGAAACGCTGCATATGCAGGCGGATGCCATCACGGAAGTGGTCTTCGCCGAGATAGGTCTCGAACATGTTCAGGACGCTGCCGCCCTTTTGATAGGTGATGCCGTCGAAGGCATCACCGATATCGCCATTGGTCAGGATCGGATTTTGGATCTGGCGAGCCGATGCGAGACGGTCCAGCGACATGGCATAGAGGCTGGAATTGATCGGCGCGATGTCCCATTCGCCTTCCGGATCGACGGCGTTCATCGTTTTGGCGCTGATCCAGGTGGCAAAAGCTTCGTTCAGCCAGATGTCATTCCACCATGCAGGCGTGACGAGGTTGCCGAACCATTGGTGCCCGAGCTCGTGCGCATGCGTGTTGTAGATGGCGCGGCGACGGGCGAGCGAGGTGCGGTCATCGATCAGGATGGCGGCTTCGCGATAGACGATGGCACCGGCATTCTCCATGGCGCCGTAGGCAAAGTCGGCTGCTGCGATCAGGTCCAGTTTTCCATACGGGTAGGGATAATCGAAATAGGATTCCTGCCAGTCGACGATCTCGGCGGTGACGTCCAGGATGTCGGCCAGCTTCTCGCCTTTGCCAGCCGGGGCGAAGGCTCGCGCCGGGACAGGTTCGGCCCGCAGGTCTGTTGCCGGGATCGGATTGCCGATCATTTTGTCATACGGGCCGACCATCAGGGCGACGAGGTAGGACTGGATCGGCCGCGTGGTGGCAAAGGAATGGCGCACTGTGCCGTCGCCGAGCACTGCTGCGGAGACTTCCGCACCATTGGCGGCGACTTCCATGCCTTCCGGCGCAGTTACAGTCAGCGTGTAGGGCGTCTTGAAGCGCGGCTCGTCAAAGGATGGGAACATGCGGCGCGCATCGATGTCTTCCATCTGCGTGACGAGATACGGCTTGCCAGCCTGCTCAACCTTGTAGAGGCCAGCGAGCTGAAGATTGTAGGGTGCGCTGTAGTCGATCACCAGCGTCGCTGTGCCGGCGGGAACCGGCGCGTCGAAATCGATGCGCGAAACACCGCCGTCGGCTTGGTCGCCGGTGAACGTGGCGGCGATCTCCATGCCATCCGGCAGGACGGCTTTTACCGATGATACGACCGGCCCAAGTGCATGCAGCCAGATTCGGGCATGCGGTTTTTCCAGTGCCAGGTCGATTTCCTCATGACCTGTGAAGCTGGCCTTGTTCGGGTCTGTGACCACATCCAGGCGATAGGCTGTGGGGCGCACGCCCTGCGGTAACTGGCCGGCTGGCGCTTCTGCCTGGAGAACAGGGGCATCTGTCGTGATTGCTGCAGCTTCGGTGATTGTCTCTTCGGACTGTGACGGGGTGCTGCAGGCGGAAAGTGTGACAAGGGAGGCAACGCCTGAAAGCAAGGCAATTGTTAGTCTGGAAGTCATGGGGGGATCTCTTGGTTGCAATTCGGCGGTACTTTTGAACCACACGATTGCGCATCCGGATAGACCTTCTTTACTCCTGTGGACTAAGCCGCTTCAGTAGACTGCCCCGGGGTTCGCCTGCAGATGACACGACTCTATCACTGGTGCCTTGATCCAGCTGGACGGCTGGTCCGCCTCTGCCTCGCTGAGAAGGGGGTGGGATTCGAATCCGTGGAATCGTCTCCGTGGTCTCCGCACCCGGATTTGCGCTTGCTTGGGCCGGGCGCTGTGGCGCCTGCGCTGCTGCAGGAAGGCGCAGCCGGGCGGATCGTGGCCATCGGCACGCGGGCCATCTGTGAATATCTTGAGGAATCCGTTGAGGGGCCGCACTTGCTGCCGCTGCATCCGAGCCAGCGGGCCGAGGCGCGGCGGCTTTGGGCCTGGGTCGAGGAGGGCTTCGAGGAAGTCACCGACAAGCTGCTGACCGAGCGGGTGATGCAATGGGTCCGCCGGGATCGCCAGCCGGATTCGGAAAAGCTGCGCCGCGGCATGCACACGCTTCGCGGGCGGCTGACTTTCCTGAACGCTCTGGTCGAGACGCATGGCTACATTGCGGGGCGTGACCTGTCCCTGGCAGATCTGGCAGCCGCAGCGCATCTGTCGGCCTGTGACTATTTCGGGGACGTGGAATGGGCGGCCGTGCCGGACTTGCGCACCTGGTATGCAAGGTTGAAATCGCGCCCGAGTTTTCGTCCCCTGCTTGCCGACCGGCTGGATGCCGTGCGACCCTCACCGCACTATGCCAATCTTGATTTCTGATCCGGCTGCCCGCGCGGATTTCGCCAGACAGCATGCTCTCAGCCTCGGTTTCGATGCCGTGGGCATTGCGCGTGCGGATGAGGCCTGGGACGCGGCTGAACGGCTGGAGGCATTCGTTGAGGCCGGGCGGCACGGATCGATGGACTGGATGGAAACCACGCTGGCGCGCCGCAGGACACCTGTGTCCATGTGGGCGGGGGCGAAGTCTGCGATTACCGTCGCCCTGAACTATGGTCCGGACCATGATCCGATGGACACGCTGGCGCAGCGCGAGGTTGGCAACATCTCCGTCTATGCGCGCGGCAAGGATTATCACGATACGCTGAAGTCGCGCCTGAAACAGCTGGCGCGGGATTTCGTGGCCAAGACCGGCGCGGAGGTGAAAGTGTTTGTCGACACGGCGCCGCTGATGGAGAAACCGCTGGCCGCCAAGGCCGGGCTTGGTTGGCAGGGCAAGCATACGAACCTTGTCAGCCGGGAGCTGGGGTCCTGGTTTTTCCTGGGCGTCATGCTGACCGATGCCGAGCTTGTGCCGGATGCTCCGGAAACGGACCATTGCGGCTCGTGCAGGAACTGCCTCGATATCTGCCCGACCAAGGCCTTTCCGGCACCCTACCAGCTGGATGCGCGGCGCTGCATCTCCTATCTCACCATCGAGCACAAGGGGCCGATCCCGCTGGAGTTCCGCGCCGCGATGGGCAACCGGATTTATGGCTGCGACGATTGTCTCGCGGTCTGCCCCTGGAACAAGTTTGCGAGCGCGGCGCGGGAAGTGGCCTTCCATGCGCGGGCGGAATTGAAAGTGCCGGGACTGGATGAGCTGGCGGCGCTGGATGATGCGGCGTTCCGGGATGTGTTCTCAGGCTCTCCCATCAAGCGGATCGGGCGGGACAGGTTTGTCCGCAATGTCTGCATCGCGATGGGGAACTCCGGCGCGGCGCGGTTCGTTCCGCTGCTTGAGGCGCTGGTGCAGGACCCGTCTGCGCTGGTGCGCGGGGCATCTGTATGGGCGCTCTTGCAACTGGGTCCGGAGCGGTTTTCTGTCCTGAAAGCGCAGAATGCGCCGGGGGAAACAGACCCTGACGTGCTGAATGAATGGAACGCCGCCGCATGAAGAAGGTTCAGCGAACCGAAAAGCCGCGCCGCAGCGTGATGACCTATGCGGGCTGGCTGGTTAAATTCCTGCTCGGCCTGTTCGTCGGCGTGCATATCTATGCATTGGTTCTCAAGGCGGCGCCTGTGCCGGGCACGGTGCTGATGGCGCAGCGGTCAATTGGCGGCGAGACCATCCGGCGGCAGATGGTGTCCATCGACGACATATCGCCCAATCTGGTTCTGGCCGTGATCGCGGCGGAGGATACCCGCTTTTGCCAGCATAGCGGCGTCGACCGGGATGCCATCGAGAAAGCGATCAGCGATTACAAGAGCGGCAAGGGCCTGCGCGGCGCGTCCACGATCACGCAGCAGACGGCGAAGAACGTGTTCCTCTGGAATGGCGGCGGCTTTGCGCGCAAGGCGGTCGAGGCCTGGTTCGCCACGTTCATTGACGGCATGTGGGGCAAGCGCCGGGTGATGGAAGCCTATCTGAACGTGGCCGAATGGGGCGACGGGATTTTCGGCGCCGAGGCGGCGTCTCAGGCGCGGTTCGGCAAGTCCGCTGCCGACCTGACAGAACGCGAAGCGGCGCTGTTGGCGGCCGTGCTGCCCAGCCCGAACAAATGGCGGCTCGACCCGCCGGGGCCGTATGTCTCCAAACGTGCCGGGATGCTGCAGGCGCGGATGCGCGTCGTTGCTTCTGAAGGACTGGCGGCCTGCGTGCTCGATGACAAGCAGGTTCGCCGCACGGCACCGAAGAAGCCGTCTGTGCCGTCCGAAACGGGGCCGGAAACGCCTGCCGCGCGGCCTGTGATGCCAGACCTGCCGCCGGCACCGGAGGAGGGGCCTGAAGCTGTGCCGCCCGAAGAAGCGGTGACGGAATCACCGGATGACTTCGACAGCTTCCTTCAGGATGCGCAGGACACGTTCCAGAAGGACAATGCTGTGCCGCCGGAAACGGAGGATGTCCCCGAACCGGAAAGCCCGCCTTCAGCCGAGGCACCGGAGGCGGGTGCGAGCACAGGACCGACTGATCTGCGCCCCCGTCCGCTGGAGCCGGATGGGGCGCCGGAATAGGAACCTGTTGCCTCCAGCAGTTGCGGCGCCCGTGAAGGCGCTTGGAGGTCGGTCTGAATTTTGGGAATGGGCTTACGCGTCAGGTTTCCGGCAAGGGCAGACGCAGACGCACATTCCGGCGCAGGCCGGGTTCCAGAACAGAAAAGGCAGTGCTGCGCGGTTCCAGGCGCGGGCTTGCACCGAGGTCAGCGCAGGTCACGGGATTGCGGGTATAAGCCGGCGTGAACAGGCGGCCATCCATGGCGGCTTTGATCCGATCATAGGGATCGACTGGCTTTTCCCATTTCGGTTCGCTGCCTTTTGGGACGACATTCAGAAGCACAACCCGGCCATTGTTCAGCACACCCCATCGGAAGGGCGTCCCGGCGCCATAGGTCGCACGGATCCAGGCCTTCAGGACAAGGCGCTGCAGCCAGATCCAGGCCCAGAGATGGGCGAGGTGCGGCGGCAGATCAGGTGGCGGGGAGAACAGCGACATGACTCGCAATATAGATCAGGGTGCGGAGGTGTCGGATGGATTTATTTTATTTGCTGTGAGTGCTGCAGGTTTGGGGATTTGAGTGGGGGATAAGTGGGGAGCCCGCGTCCCATGCTTCGACTTCGCTTGTCTTATGGTATTTGCGTCTGATCTGGTCAGACTGGGACCGCCGCCGGGAGTTACCGCTCCCGGCGACGGCGAGGGTAGGACCGTGACTTCGCAGGCGCCTGGGCGCCGTTGCTGAGTGAGGTCGCCCTCGTCTTTCCCATCGGCCTGAACGGATACAGGGGCTTTGAGGCCCGCATGACAAGCAGAGGCAGGAAAGATGACTGAGATTACCATCGGTGTGGATGTTTCGAAAGACACTCTTGATGTTCACCTTCACCCTG